>ULVA01067046.1_pt1 | contig 21351 bp, 10 predicted proteins | sample 1958811 | NCBI WGS metagenome assembly ULVA01 (sample SAMEA4835768, study PRJEB28245) | human gut metagenome | biome: gut microbiome; material: fecal sample | place: Denmark | collected 2008
ATGGAAACATCGATTCCCGAAGCGCATCAGTCAGCCAAAAGGGAGAAATATCCGCACATATCGGAGGAATTGCCGGTGGCGGATACCTGAAGACTTTCATGTGCCCGGTTTTCGCCTGGTGTGAAAACTATGGACAAATACGCTTTGAGGGGGATTTTCCGGCATGCAACCTGGGTGGCATTGTGGGCAATGGTTTCAAGGTCCCCGTGAAATTCTGTATCAACAGGGGGACTGTCACGGCGATAACTGTGCAGGGAGAGCCTGGGAATGATGCAATGATTCCTCAGATACGTGTCGGTGGTGTTGCCGGAATGACTAAAGGCGACATTATGGGATGTGACAATTTCGGAGAAGTCTCATCTTCAGGCACGCATTGGCCTGTAGTCGGCGGTATCTGCGGAATGCCTCACGCGGCCATCGTGATAGGGGATTGCGTGAATTATGGAATTGTCCGCATTACGAATGATTCTCCCGGCTGCGTAGGCGGCATTGCCGGTTCCATAAACAGGCCGGTGCATGTGAGAGGTTGTGTGAATCGTGGAGATATTACTTTTGGAGGATTCAGTCCTGACAGACGTTCTGCCTGTGGCGGTATCGCCGGATCAGTCACTGTAAAGCGCGATGCCAAAGAAGGCGCGTATGTCCGTAATTGCCTGAATTACGGCAATGTTGCCGGCGGCTCCGGTTCGAACAAATATGAAAACAGCGACAATGCAATCCATACGGGAGGCATTACGGGATGGATATCAGGTTCCGATCTGGCTGTCGTGATGCTTAAGGATTGCACCAATTATGGAAAGGTGACATCTGACGGCGGCAGGTGCGGAAATATTTCCGGTGCATGTGTCAAGGTCCAGACAGGAGGGCAATACCCGGACGATTGGGCGGAGGCGGCTGAACCGATGTCCGACGGCAGCAATGTGTTCGGACGTGTTACGGATGTGACAGGAAAGGCTGTCGCCGGTGTGGTGGTCAGCGATGGCTTCCAAAGTGTCCAGACAGACGGATATGGTTATTATTCCATGAAGAGCGACTTGTCTGCGGTCAGATTCGTCCAAATCTCGTTCCCTGCTGAATATGAAATCGATGCCGTGGACGGAAAGCCTTGCGGATACAAGCGCGTGGCAAGATATCAGAAGGCCGTCATGGCGGACTTCGTGCTGACGCCCCGAAAGTCACCTTCGGACAAATATACGATGCTTATGATTGCCGACCCTCAGATGAGGCCGTTCGGCGTCGACAATTCGGCGGAGGCCTACAAGAATTCCGTCATTCCTGATGCAGAAGCGTTCAGGCAGCAGTGCGGTGACGAATGTTACTCAATAGAACTTGGCGACCTGGTTTATAATTTCATGACTGCTTATGACGATTATATGGATATCACTGCAGGACTGAAATGTCCGACATTCAATGTGATGGGCAACCATGATTATGACCAGACCACAATGTATGACTCTGAACTGGGTGCCGTTTATTTCGAAACGTATGTGGGCCCTCAGAATTATTCGTTCAATATCGGGAAGATCCATTACGTGGTTCTCAATGACATAGTTTACAGCAGGGCTTCCGCCAAGGATACCTACCGCTCCGGCTTGGAAGAACAAGCATTGAAATGGCTGGAAGGCGACTTGGCTTTCGTGCCTCATGATACGCCTCTTGTGGTATGTGCACATTCGCAGATGTTCAAGAAACGTTCGAGCCATTCTTCACGCAACCTGAATTATGCAAGTTATAAGGAACTTATATCCCGTTATTCCAAGGTTTATTCATGGGCTGGCCACAATCACGAAAATTACTATTATGACTATGCCGGAAAAGAGTTGGGCCTGGACAACATATCATGTATCACGGTGTCACGTTCTACCGGGGCGCTCAGATTGAACAAGTACCTGAACAATGACGGTACGCCTCAAGGATATATGGTAATGGAGGTCGATGGCGATTCTTCCCGCTGGTATTATAAATCTGTCGGCAGGAATGGCAATTGGCAGATGAAAGTCTATCCGCCACGCCGCACCGACGGAGCGAGGATCGTTGCGAACATCTGGAATTACGGTGATGGCTGGAGCAATGTCGAGTGGTGGGAGAACGGCAAGAAGGTGGCCGACATGAGCCGGACCGAAATGGAAGACCCTGATTATGTGGATGTCTTTTCCGAGGTCAAGAATCCTACGACACGGAAGTATTGCGCACCGCTCAAGAGCCACAACATGTTCGAGGTGATGCCGTCCGACAATGTCCGTTCAGGTGAAGTCCATGTCACGGACAATTTCGGCGTGACCTACATCTCCGAAATTGAGTGGTAATTCAGTAAACCGTCCGGAAAACTGGTGCTTTTTCCGGACAAAATGTTCTTATTCAGCAGTCCGTCCGGAATAAAACGTTTATTTCCGGACGGATTGCTTGCGCTTGGCCTGTGGCGAAACACTTCTGCAAAAAAATATTTGCATTGAAAAAAATAATTAGTACTTTTACACGATAAACGGACTTAAAGATATGACTCAGGCTAGGTTAGAATTCGTCGGGGTGCTTCTGTGCACTTTGGTAGTGACGGTGGGCTGAGGAAGAGAGAAGGATCTGGAATGTGACGGGGGCTCTTCTGAAACCAAGATTGTCAACAATAGGACTTCATCGGAGGAAGGTGTGCTTCTTCTGGAGTTTTCGGACGGGCAGAACGTGCCGTCAGAGATGGAGATGTCGGGAGACACCGGATGCAATGTCCGTCTCGAACCCCTTTTCGAAGGCGTTGAGGACAAAAACCTCGAAAGATGGTATGTCGCCAGATTCTCTTCGGAAATTTCTTCTGAGCGTGTGGCCGCGGAATTGGCCAAGCGTGACGATATCACCAAGATACAATACAACAAAATCATCAGGAAGGCACCGGGCGAAGTTTCGGCCTGTGTCGAGGAAGATGTTCCTGTAAGGACCAAGGCCACGCCGGTTCAGACGGCCGTGTTCAATGACCCTGGCCTTGCTGACCAATGGCATCTTGTCAATACCGGAAATACCAACAGGTGCAAGACAGCTGTAGAAGGAGCCGACGTGTCCGTGAAAGACGCGTGGAGGCTTACCGGGGGTGATCCGTCCATCATCGTGGCGGTGATTGACGAAGGCGTCATGTACACCCATCCGGACCTTGCGGAAAACATGTGGACCAATGAAGCGGAACTGAACGGCACTCCGGGAAAGGACGATGACGGAAACGGATACATTGACGATATACACGGATTCAACTTCGTCACCAACAAGGGCGAAATCACATGGACCGACAAGAAAGACATCGGACACGGAACCCATGTCGCAGGTACTGTAGCGGCCGTAAACAACAATGGCATAGGCGTTTCCAGCGTGGCCGGCGGTACCGGGAACCATGATGGCGTGAAGATAATGTCATGCCAGATATGGGTGGGAAACCAGTCCTCAAGCGAGGCGGTGGCACGCGCATTCCGATATGCCGCCGACAACGGAGCCAGCATTGCGCAATGCTCTTTCGGGGACGATGCCGGAGCATATATGAGCGATGATGAATTCAAAAGGAAATGCAGTGTGGAATATGCTGCCATCCAATACTTTCTGGACAAGAAGAATTGTAAAAGCGACGCCGTGGACGGCAATATCATCGTCTTTTCCGCAGGCAACAACGGTCTTAAAATAAGCAGTTATCCTGGAGCCCTCAAGGAAGTGATTTCCGTGACATCTTTCGGCCCCGGATTCCAGCCGGCAGGATATACCAACTACGGAACAGGCTGTAACATAGCCGCTCCGGGTGGTGACTACTATGTCGGGAGACCTGGCTACAACACGAAATGCGAGGTCTACTCCACGATTCCGGGAGCGAATTATGAAGGCGGCTACGGCTGGATGGAAGGCACTTCTATGGCCACGCCTCATGTCAGCGGCGTCGTCGCATTGGGCCTCGCCTACGCCCGCAAGCTCGGTCTGAAATTCACCAGAGAAGAATTCATATCAATGTTGCTGACCTCGGTAAACAGCATTGACAGCTACTTTACCGGCACCAAGAAGAAAGATGAAACCGGCGACATGGACCTGTCCTGGTATGTCGGCAAAATGGGCACCGGGGCTGTCGACGCGTGGAAACTGCTGATGAACATAGAGGGGACGCCAAGCTATCAAGTCGCTGTAGGACAATCGACTATAGATCTGACTGATGTCTTGGGCGCACATGCCGCGGTACTGAAGAATTTCTCCGTGGAAATGGATGACGACACCAGGTCATCTCTCGGGGTGACAGGAGAATTGACGGTCGACGGCAGCAAATTGTCGGTCAGCTGCACCAAGACAGGCTCCGGTTATCTGACCATACATGCCGAATCGGAAGGCATGCCGGTTACGCGAAAAATTTCGGTCATCTGCAGACCGGTCGTTTCCGGCAACGGAGGCTGGTTGTAATCTGACGAAAAGTTACCAATATAACGAACAAATGCAAATGAATCATTCAAACCTTTTTTCAATGACCTTTGCAGTATTGCTGGCGATGACGTTGACTGTATTTACAGCGACTGCCCAGAATATAAAGGTCAAAGGAACGGTGGCAGATGCGTCCGGTGAACCAATCATCGGCGCCACCGTGATTGTGGAGGGCACTAAAACCGGCACTTCCACAGGAGCAGACGGAGGCTTCTCCATTTCTGTTCCGCCTGATGCGACATTGACTTTCGCTATCCTTGGCTACAAGACCCATAGTGAGAAAGTCGCGGGCAGGACAAACCTTATCGTGACATTGGAAAGCGATGCGGAATATCTGGAAGAAACTATAGTGATAGGTTACGGCTCAGGCCAGAAAATCGGCAATATCGTCGGTTCCGTCACTACGGTTTCATCGAAAGACATCGCCTCCAGCCCGTCCTCCAACATCGGTGACGCATTGCAGGGAAAAGTCGCAGGTCTCCAGATTTTCAACACCTCAGGAGAGCCGCAGAGCACGGTCAGCATCAGGCTCCGTGGCGTATCATCATTGAACCTCAGCAACGCGCCGCTGTACATCCTGGATGGCGTGCCGGTAAGTTCCGACGTGTTCTCCAGCATGAACCCGCAGGATATCGAGAATATCTCCATATTGAAAGACGCCTCATCTACAGCAATTTACGGCTCACGTGCAGCCAACGGCGTTATCGTCGTGACCACCAAGAAGGGCCAGAAGGGCGAGAAGCCGACGGTATCCGTACGCGCGCAGGCTGGAGTGTCAATGCTGACAAACTACAATATGGACATGATGAACTCCGCACAACTGCTTGAATTCGAGCAGCTTTGCGTTCCATCATTGAGAACGGACCCGGCCTTCATCGCGAAGAAGAACTTCATCCTCGGAAACAATATCAATTTCGACTGGACAGACTATCTTTTCGACAAGACGGCGCCGATCGTACAGGGAGATGCTTCTTTCAGGGGAGCCACTGACAAGACAAACTACTATGTGTCATTCGGTTACTCAAGCGAGGAAGGAACTGCCAAATCGAATTCCGGTTCCGACAGATACACCCTCAGGTCCAATGTGGACATCCAGATGGCCAAATGGTTCAAGTTCGGTGCGAATCTGGCATTGAGCTTCACGAAATACCAGACCATCGTGACCGGATGGTATACCGAGTCTCCTATCCTTCAGGCAGTTACCGGCATCCCTTACTATACGCCATATCAGCTCGTATATAATGAGGACGGTACATTCTCCTATGGAGATGTCTACCAGGTCTATCCATGGAACAATGACATTGACCTGAACGAGTATTATAAGAAGAACACCAACAACCGTCAGGCGGTGAACCTGATGGGGCAGACATATTTCCTGTTCACTCCGGTCAAAGGCTTGAATATCAGGCTCCAGCAGGCGATTGACGCGTTCGACTATACCAATGAATCCATTTACCTGCCGTCATACACGCCGTCCTCGGCGAGGGGTACCAATGCCCAGGCATTCCAGCGTTACAGCCAGTTGTCTTCGACCAATACAATTGAGTATAAGAACAACATTGCGAACAAGCATTTCTTCACAGCCCTTCTCGGTCATGAATCTTTCGTGAAGACGGAAAAGACCTTCAGCATGACAGGAACGGGACTGACTGATGACAGGCTTGTGTCAATAGGCTCCACCACCAGCATTGACTCATGGGGCGGCGGAACGATGGAATGTGCATTCAACTCATTCTTCCTCAATCTGAACTACGATTATACCGGAAAGTATTTCGTGGATGCGTCTGTCCGTACTGACGGTTCTTCGCTTTTCGGCAAGAACCACAGATATGCGACTTTCTATTCTGTCGGCGCGATGTGGAAGATCAAGAACGAGCCGTTCCTGAAAAACGTGTCATGGATCGATGAATTGAACATGAACCTCAGCTATGGTACGACAGGAAACTCCGGACTGAGCGAATGGTATGCATCGCTAGGACTGGTAGGCTCAGGTCCAAAGTACAACGGCAATGCCGGCTGGGCCATCTCGCAGATTCCTAACAGCGACCTCACCTGGGAGACCGTGGGAACCCTGAACTACAGGATTTCCGGCCGCGTGTTCGACCGCATTTCTTTCGGCGTGGAATTCTACAACAAGCAGTCCAAGAACCTTCTCATGGAGATTCCGTACTCCGCAACTACCGGACACTCAAGCGGTTGGGGCAATGTGGCCTCCATGGTGAACAGAGGTGTGGACCTGGAATTGAACTTCGACTTCATCCATTCGAAGAACGTTTACTGGGGAGCTTCAGTGAATGTGAACTACAACAACAATGAAATCACCAAGCTCTACCAGGGCCTCGATGAGATTTCTTTCCCGGAATACTCCCTCAAATATCAGGTGGGCTATTCTTCATCACTGGTCTATACCCAGGTCCGTGCAGGTGTCGATCCTGAAGACGGTTCTCCGATGTGGTACGACCTGAACGGCAACCTTACCAAGACATACAGCGACGACATCATGCAGTTCTGCGGTCTTGACACCAATGCCAAGTGGTCCGGCGGTTTCTCCACGAACTTCTCATGGAAAGGCCTCGGAATCAATGCTGATTTTTCATTCATCGGCAAGCGTTATGTATTCCTGAACGAGCGTTACTATACGATGAACCCGCAGACCGTCCTGTTCACCAGCAACTTCGAGACGAAGATGCTCAACATCTGGACACATCCGGGACAGCAGACGGATATACCTAAATACGGAACGCCGTTCTATCACGACACATCCAGGTTCTCCAATGCCGCTTTCCTGAGGCTCAAGAACCTTTCCGTAAGCTACAGCCTTCCTAAGAAGATTCTGGAACCGACGAAGATCCTTTCCGGTGTCAAGGTTTATGTGACGGGCCGAAACCTTCTGACAGTCACTGACTTCGAAGGATATGACCCGGAGGTCGGCTATTTCAATGCTACCAGCGGAATGTACCCTAACTCCCGTCAGATAGTAGGTGGAATCGAAATTACCTTCTAATTATCAAGAGACAATGAAAATGAGCAAAACATATTTGAAAGTTATTCTTGCATCGGTTCTTGCTGTTTGCCAGGTGTCATGTGACCTGAACAAATATCCTGACAACGCCATCAATACCGACGAGTCGATGGAAAGTCTGGCTGACTGTCAGTCATTTCTGAACGGACTTTACTCCGGCATGAAATATTGCTTTACGGGTGCGTTTGTCTATATCCCTGAACTTCAGGCTGATACTTTTCATGCTGTCAAGAACTTCGGTAACTTCAGCGGTGATTTCTATTCCTACAGCGTGACAGCAGGCAACACTTCTGCCAATGACGCATGGTACGGCCTCTACGGTTATATCGGCAATGCGAACTTCCTCATTGACGGTACACGGAAACTTCTGGAAAGGGGGACATTGTCGGAAAGTGACGCTGAAGCCGTAAAGGAGATTTACGGCGAAGCTTCCTACATCAGGGCTCACCTGTATTATCTGCTTGCGCAATTCTTCTGCGAGGACTACGACCCGTCCACATGTTCTGATGTCATGGGAGTTCCGGTGGTTACCAAATATGATCCTACAGGAGACTCCAAGAAATATCCGGGCCGCCCGTCCCTCGAAGCCACTTATGCGCAGATTCTCTCCGATATAGCTGTGGCTGAGGAATATGTGAAGAGGGAAGGCGTGCAGAACTCCGCTTACGTGACCAAGGATGTCGTAACTGCATTCAAGGCCCGCGTGGCACTGGTGATGCATGATTATGACACCGCGCTCATCTCCGCCAAGTCTCTTATCGACGGAGGACACTACACGGTATGCACGGATGCGGCCAAGTTCGCTGACGGATGGAAGAACGACAACCTTACCGAAACCATCTGGCAGGTAGCGATGACTGGTCCTGACGATACCGGCAATTCTTTCAGGTACTTCATCTACAACAACTCCGGTGTGGTAGGCGAGGACAACCCTCAGTACATACCTGAAGACTGGGTGCTCAAACTCTATGACCAGTCGAAAGACATCAGGTACTCCAGCTGGTTCAGCACCAGGGACATATCCACTCCGGTCCAGGGCCGCATGACGCTCATGGTGAAATATCCGGGCAACCCGAAGCTGTACAGCAGCGTCACCAACTACGTGAACATGCCGAAGGTCTTCAGACTTCCGGAAATGTACCTCATTGCAGCGGAAGCTGCCGCCAACAAGGCCGGCCAGGAATCGGTCGCTTCTTATTATCTCAATGCATTGAAATCCAAGAGAATAAGCGGATGGGTAGACGTGGATTATTCCGGTGCGTCCCTTACCAACGCGATTCGCGACGAAAGAGTCAGGGAACTCTTCTGCGAAGGCCAGAGACTGAGCGACCTCAAGAGATGGCACATAGGCTTCTCACGTTCAGCCGGACAGGACCCTTCATTGGTGATGCCGGGCGACAAATATGCAGGAGCCGTCAGGCCTGCCGATGACCCGTTCTTCCTGTGGCCTATCCCGACGGCAGAAATGGAGGCCAACCCTCAGATGAAACAGAATCCGGCATATACGAACTAAAATTAGCATTAACGAAATGAACAAATTCAGATATATATCAGTTGTAGCCGCGTTCGCCATGGCTGTGTCAGGATCAATATCCTGCTCCAATGAGAACAAGGACGCCGGCGACATCAGCATCGGATTCGGCCAGGATACCTATAAATTCAAGGAGGGTGCCGGTCTGAGCAAGATACAGATCAATGTTGCTGGTGACGGAAACTCCTATCCGGTGACTTTCGATGTGGAGGCGAAACTTGTTTCCGAGGAAGGTGCCGATGTGAATGATGTCATTCACTTTACGCAGTCCAAAGGGTTGAAAGTCAAGGGTAAGGACATTGCTCCGGTGTACCTGGAATTTACGGTCAAGGACAATGACGTGATAAACGAGACCCGCGAAATCGAACTTTCCATCACCAATGTGAAGGGAGCCAAGGTGGCTCTGGAAAAGGCTACATTGGAAATCAGGGACAATGACAACAATCCTTATGACAAGCTCATGGGAGACTGGACTGCGACTGCTACTGATTATGGCGGAAACAAGGTTTCATTCCCTGTCAATATCAGCGGCGGTTTCACCGAATCTGACATTGCAAGCAACGAAGGATGTGTCCTCGTATGCTGGGGATTCGGCGACTACCAGCGTGAGTTCTCTACCGCCAACCCGCCGAAGCAGCCTGTCTGGTACATGAACTTCGATGAGGATGAACACGCACTGTATGTACAGACTAATACTCTGATGGCCAATGTGTTCAAATTCTCCGACGTAGATTACGATGTCATCATCAGATGCTGCACCATACAGCCTGGCAACTCCATCAGTCTCCAGACACCGCTTGAAGGATCATGGAGCGCCGATATGAATACCATCACGTTCCAGCAGGGCGGTTATGGTCTTACTGCAGCAATCTTCAACACCCAGGGTGAATTCTCAGGTGATGTATGGATGATTTTCACAAACATTGTATTGACCCGTAATAAGTAGTATGACGATGAAACTTTATAAGAAAATATTGATGTCGGTTCTCATTCCGTTGCTGGCGGCTTCATGCTCCGATGACGGATTGAGCACGCAGAATGCAGGAAAGGAAAAGCCTGTCGTCACCATTGAGCCGAGCAATTCCAACAACTACCTGATGACATTCACATTGTCAGTGGATTTCAATGCGGCCCAGTTCGGATATGTGATTCTGGATGGAAGCAGCACGGTAGTTCCTGCTGCCCAGGACATTGTAATGGACAATGTCGGAACGGCACTTCAGAGCGGAGTCTTCGATGCTCTCGACAAGGTGAAGACCAGGGTCGAGTTCGAGTGCGAACCTGCTCATGAATACAAGATTTACGCAGCGGCGATTTCCGAGACCGGACTCCTCAGCAAACTTGCCGAGAAGACGATCAAGGTGAACGATACCGAAATTCCGTCCATCGTCAAATCGTCCGTGTCCGGAACCACCCTCATCCTGGAGTATTCCGAGGATGTCGTGGTGAACAAGGAAAGCTACGCCACCATACAATATGTAAAGTGGGGCACGATGGAGGTTACCACGAAAAAGGACCTTCCGCTCGAATACATCTCCGTCGAAGGCAATGTCGTCACGTTCAATTGCCCTAAGCCTGCCAACGGCGCCGGCTATCTGGTCAGCTTCCCGCAGGGATTGTTCATGGACTTGAGCGGCAACAAGGCTTACGGCGTGAACTCTTCCTTCGACACCTCGACCTATAAGTACAAGAACCTGGGTTGGGATGATGCGACAGTGGATTTCACCGTGGAATCATCATATTTCAAGGATGCTCCTGCTTCTACATGGAAGAATGACGATGCGTCTGTAGAGATTGTCTTCCCGTTCGACATTTACAAGAACACCCATCTTAGCAACACCGTCAGCGTCGTCTACAAGGACAATTCCGGTATCGAGTATTGCTATGCAGACTACGATGTTGCAGAAGACAAGAGGACTGTAAAAGTCAAGATTCCTCATGCGCCGAAAGCGATTTTCGATATAAAGATGGATCGCGGAGCCGTTTATGACGAGTGGGGAAATGTCAATGCCGTATTCGAGACGGGAGCCGAAAGCTACAGGTACTCAGCCCTCGACATCAAGTGCGGCAGCTATCAGATTGCCTCCGCCAAGACCACGTTCGCCGTAACTTTCACCCGCAATACCGCTACCGTCGTGGATATGTCCGCCGACTGGTTCAACCTTGGACATGATGTCCTCGGCGCATCCGGTGAGATCATGCCTAAGCTCAAGGGTGTCGTGAACTATGAAGACAGGACAATCACGTTCAGCGGCGACTGGTACTACAGAGGTGAACTCCAGAGCGATACCGCATTCGGACTCTCGTTCTATCACTACGGAAAGGACGAAAGCAAGAATATGGTATTCTGGGGAAGTGACAAGGGAACGTCACCGATTGTCGTGAAATTTGACGAGAACGGTGTCATCACCTCTACTTCCAGGTTCGATTATTCTACCCATCTTGCAAATTCAGGAAGCTTCATGTCTACCTACGATGAAGTTGCTGACGATGCGACATTCACTTACATTGAACAATGATGAAGTTATTGAAATTCTTTATTGCCCTCCTTCTGCCTATTGCAGCGTTCAGCTGCAAGAAGGACGGCGACGGTATCAAGGTGTCTGTCAGCTCTCTGGAATTCAAGTCCTCGGAGCAGAAACAGACCGTGAACATTGTCGCCGGCTGCGGATGGACCGCGAAAGCTGACTGCGACTGGATCGTGTGCTCTCCGTCGAGCGGCGAGGGCAATGCGACATTGTCCGTTACCGCCAAGGCCAATGACGGCCTGGAGCGCGAGGGTACCGTCACTGTCAGCGGAAACGGAAATCTCTGCGACATCGCCGTAAAACAGGAAGGCGTGGATTTTTCCGTCAGCTCGTACAGCGTAGAGCTGGACCAGGACGGCACGCCTGCAGTGCTTACGGTCGCGTCCAAGTATGACTGGCAGATTTCTGTGCCGGCAGCTGCGTCCTGGTGCACGGTAAGTCCTCTGAGAGGTTCTGCCGGAGAAACCACCGTCACGTTGACACCTGCGCCGTTCACCGACAGGACTCCACGTTCGAAGCAGTTCATCACCATCAGTTACGGCACCACGTTTTCGATGATTGCGGTCAGCCAGAAGATGCCGAACAAGAATCCGTCGGCCCCGGAACTTCTCACGCCGGAAGACGGCGCGACAGGGGTGAAGACCAATGGCGTATTTACTTGGAAATCAGCGACTGACCCTGACGGAGACGTCGTGAAGTACAGCCTGATGCTTTCCCGCGACAACGGCACTTCATGGTCTTCATACAGTTCTGAAACCACCTCATGCAAGCCGTCCGACATGCTCGAAAAGAACACCAGATATGTGTGGAAAGTGAAGAGCCTGGATGATTTCGGCGGTGAAGCCGAAAGTGATGCCAGGACGCTCATCACCGGAGACGGCGGTGCTTATGCGGACGGTGAAATTACCAGGTTCCAGACGGAATCCGCCGGCGCGCCGAACCCTGTCCATCTCATAATAATGGGTGACGGCTATACCAAGGACGACTATTCCGACGGCGGCAAATTCGACAAGGACGTGCAGACTGCGGTCAATGCCTTCTTCGGTATCGAGCCGTTTGCGACTTACCGGAATTACTTCAGAATCAGCACGATAGCGGTTTATTCGCAGGAGAGCGGCGCCACGGTCAAGCAGGATATGCCGGAATGCAAGGCCCAGACCAGGAACACCGCGTTCAATGCGACATTGGCCGGAGGCAACAGCACGGAAGTGTCCTGCGACGTCGACAAGGCGTACGCCTATGCGAAGAAGATTTCCGGTGTGACTGATGCGGTGCTCCAGACCACCACCATACTCATGTTGGTCAATCTCAATGTCTATGCGGGTACTTGCTGGATGGAGCGTACCGGAAGATCCGTTTCCATCTGTCCTGTAGGTTCCACGTTCACCAACATTGTCGTACATGAAGGCGGCGGCCACGGGTTCGGCAGGTTGAAGGACGAATACCGTTATACTGACGGGACTGTTCCGGCTTCCCAGAAATCAGTGGTGGAAGAGTGGCGTACGGTCGATCCGTATTTCGCGTACAACATTTCGTTCACCAACGACAAGAACAAGGCCCAGTGGGGTCATTTCATCGGACGTTCCGGCTATGATGCGGTGGGATTCTACGAAGGCGGCATGCTCTATACGAAAGGCGTGTGGAGACCGGAGAGAATCAGCTGCATGGAGGACAACAGGATGTATTACAATGCGCCTTCGCGCGAGGCCATCGTCCGCAGGATCTTCAAGGCCAGCGGCAAGACATTCTCCATCAATGATTTTTATACCAATGACAAGGTGAAGAGCGACAACACGCAGAGCAAGTCAAATTATGTGGAACAGTTCGTTCCTCTCGCTCCACCGGTCATGATTGACAGATAACAACAACTTAACAAATTAAATTATTGCATTATGAAAAGGTTGCTCACATTCCTCTGTGCCGGCGCGCTTGCCGTCATGGGATGCTCAAGAGTAGATGATCTTGAGACTAAAGTCGATGACCTCGACAACCGCGTAACTTCACTTGAGACGTTGGTCCAGACACTCAACTCCCAGGTGGAATCCATTGATGCTCTGGTAAATACCATCAAAAATGGAGGCTATATCCAGAGCGTTGATTCTGTGGCAAAAGATGGAATCAACTACTATACATTGGTCCTCAGCAACGGTAAGAAATATTCGGTTCACGACGGTGCGACCGGTGTCGCCGGTGCGGATGGCCATACTCCTGCAGTGGGCGTAAAGCTTGATGAAAGCGACAACAACTATTATTGGACCATTGACGGCGAGTATACCGACCCTAAGGTAAGGGTGAACGGTACCGATGGCAAGACCCCTGAAATCAGCATTGTTTCAGGCTGGTGGTGCATCAAGTGGCCGGGTGACGAGAACTGGACCACTCTTACGGAGGCCAGAGGCAAGGATGGAGACTCTTTCTTCAAGGGCGTCAAAGTCGGTGAAGATGAGGTTACATTCACCCTTTCAAGCGGCGAGTCATTCACCGTTTCCCTCCTCGGCGGTTTCCGTCTGATCTGCAAGAGCACTGTCGTAGGCGTTTCCGCCAATGGTTCTGCCAAAGTAAAATATGCAGTGAAGGGCGCCAAGGAAGGTGAAGATGTAATCGTTTACGTCAAATATGCGTCTGCCGGCTGGACCGCCGCCATCGACGAAGCTGATACCGTAGTCACTGTCAATGTCCCTGCGGATCCGGATGGCGGTCTCGTTATTGTCGAGGCCATCAACAATACCACCAGCATGGTAGCTGACCAGGCCATCAAGTTCGAGAAAGGCGTACTTTCTCTGCCTAATCTTACATACAGCCTTACCGATGCTTCCGGTATACTGGAACTTCCGCTCAGTACGAATATGGAATATCAGGTGACCAGCGATGCGGAATGGCTTACGCTTGTCGAGACGAAAGCCGCTCACACTGAGAAACTTCGCTTCTCATATGCTCTTAATACCGGCGCTGATGCGAGAACAGCCAATATCAAGATTACCGGTGCTGCCGGCGATGTGGTAGACGTGACTGTGCTCCAGGCAGGCTGCCCTCCTCTCAAGGCCAGCTATGAAATCGGCGAATACTATGAAAGACAGGGTGTTATAGGCATTGTATGGCACTTTGACGAGAACTATGTGAAAGTGCTTGCCCTCGATGAGAAGGCCGGTGTGGAGTTCGCCGGAAACAGCTTTGCGAATTCTTGGGCAGACAGCAAGACCGACGGTCTCGCAAACATGAATGCCATCCTGAACAACCAGTACAGTTCAGTGTCTTATTTCCCTGCACAGAAATGGTGCAATGACAAGGGTGCCGGCTGGTATCTTCCTGCTGTCGACGAGATGACTGAAATATTGAACAATATCGACAAGCTCAATACTGCCATTTCCGACCATAATGGCACTAAGCTTACGAAAGGCTACAATTACTGGACTTCTACCCAGAATACCGAGACCAGAAATGCCTGGTCTGCAGCATGGGATTGGGATCATAAGGGCGTAGTTACGTCTGAAAGGTCTTCTACCCTTACCGGCAATGCCAGGGCTTCCTACAATGTCAGTCTGAAGGCTTCCACTACCGGTCCGGACAAGCCTGTAGAGAGCGCATACAAGATCGGTGACGAGATGAAAGTGGACAATGGTCATGGCGTCGTGGCTTATATCGACGAGACAGGCGAGCATGGTTATATCATTTCCAAGCTTGAGTGCGAGGCGGTAAATTGGGCAATCGGGTCTTCTTATCAGTATCTTAAAGGTATGCCTACCAGCACGACTGACGGCAAGGCCAACTGCAGTGTGCTTTCTTCTGATCTCGGTATTATCGGCTCATGCCCTGCTGCAAACTGGGCTGTATATGACTGCGGCAATGCCGGATGGTTCCTTCCTGCTGACGAACAGCTGAAGGCAGTCCTGGCGAACTTTACCGCCATCAATGAGGGTCTTGCCAAGATCGGAGGCACTCCTCTGACGGAGGGACGCGGATATTGGAGCTCCACTACATACTTTAGCGATGATTCCGGCGTAAACGCACGCTATTTCTCATATAAGAATGGTGCCGTAAGTCAGGACTCTGGTGAGATTACTTATTACACGCATAACGCACGTGCAATTCACGTGTTCTAATCCGCGACTTCTGTTTGCGGAAATTGACTTCTGACAATATGAAATTGAAATCATTATTTATTGGACTTCTGGCTGCGACCCTCGCTTTTGTGGGTTGCAGTCAGGAATCGTCTGTACCGAGTATCAAGGCCGTGGCTCTGGAAATCAGCAAGGATGCCGGAGAATATGGCTTGAGATATTCCATCAACAACGCCTCGCATGGCGGACAATTGAGTGCGACTACCGATGCGGAGTGGATTTATGACATCCGTGTCGAGGCTGACAGCGTGTTCTTCTCCGCGGAGCAGAATGCCGACAAGGCCCGCACCGCTACCATGGTGCTCTCTTATCCGGGAGCGGAGGATATCAATGTCAATATCAACCAGAGTTCCGTTTTTGACGGAGTGTTCAAGATAGAGGTGTCCAATGTCACGCCATATGGCTGTCATGTGAAATACACTCCGCTTGAATACGGCGGCAATTATGTCTTCTTCGTGATGGACAAGAGCTCAGTATCCAAGTATCTGCTTGACAAAGAGGGACTTGAACAGCTCTATCAAAGCGACTTGACATTTATTAAGGATGTTGCCGACGACAATGGCATGTCATTGGAAGACTGCCTGAAACGTGCGCCGCAGTTCTACACCATGAACGGTGCGGAGACGGAAATGGATTATACCGATTTGAGTTACGACACGGATTATATCGCTTATTGCTATGGTATGAGCCTGGACGGCAAGCGCCTGACTGACTTTACGATGGCGGAATTCTCTACCGCTATCGTGGAGACCTCCGACCTCAAGTTTACCGCCGATGTTACTGACATCACCAAGAACAGTGCGACGATTACCGTTACGCCGTCGAACAATGACGACTACTATTTCTGGACATATATTTCCGAGATGCAGTATTCGCAATACACTCTTGAGGAAATCATGTCCAATACCATCAGCAACATCAAGTCCAATGTCGAGTCATGGGGTATTCCCATAACCTCGTACATTCATACCGGCCCGTCTTTCGACGCGCCTAAGGACCTGTATTCCGGCACGAAGTATTACATTGTCGCCTGGGGTATGGATTATGCCGGGAACCCGACTACCAAACCTAAGGATGTAGGCTATTTCGTAACGGAATCCGAGCCGGTTGCTGACGACTGCACATTCGAATTGTCCGTCCTTCAGACCAAACCTGAGGACGTCAAGGTACGTGTGGTTCCGTCCAAGGCTGACACCCGTTATTATGTCGCATTCGTCGAGGAAAGCAAATGCAACGGTTACAATGACCGCCAGATGGCCCAGCGAATCGTGAACATGGAGGCTACCCGTCTGAAAGACGGTTATTATGAGGAAGGCAAGAATAACTGGGAGTCATTGACATATACCGGCACGCAGGAACTGTGGGGCAACATTGACCTTTACTGGAAATTCCTGCCGGAGCATACCTACCGCATATATGTGTTCGGTATCGGCCATGACGGCAAGATTACTACCAATGTGGGCCGCATCGATGCGACTACGGACCCTGCCGTCAAGTCTGACATGAAGATTCAGATAGACTTGCTGAAATCGACATGGAACTATGGTACATTCGAATTCACTCCTACGAAGAACGACGAGTATTATCTGCCGTTCCTGATGGAAACATCTGAGGCTGAGCTTTATAAGAACCCTGACGGTACTTACAATGCCAACTTGCTCATGAATGTCATCCAGGAATATTATGAGGATGAAATCATCAACAAGAGGATGAGGGGCAAGAAACAGTACGAGACTTATTGGCAGTCAAATACTGATTATACATTGGTCGTATTCGGATATTCCGGAATGAACACCACGGATTTCTTCGAGTATCAGGTCAAGTCTCCGGAGATTCCGTTCGAGAAGAGCGATGCGGAGGTTGAGGTAGAGTATTGCTTCTTCGACGGCAATGAACTCGCAGCCAAGTTCCCTGACAAGTGGGATGCCGAGGATGTGAAGGATGCCTGCATCATGCTTACCAAGTACACTCCTAATGCATCTGCCGTCCATTGGTATGGCGGTGTATGGGCACCTGTTTCTGCATATAGCATGGGCATTGACCATCTTATGGCGCTCATCAGGAATGATACCGCCCCTGCGAACTGCATTGACGAGTATCAGCAGACTTGCCGTCCTTGGTATAATCATAAATGGAGCTTCTCCTATGTGGCCGAGGGTGCTGACGGCAACTACGGCAAATGGCATTACATGGAGTTCACGCCTACCAAGGCTGACACCATTGAGCCGTATGACTTCTGGTCGAATCCTCATGACGGAGGAACCGGAGCGAATACTACAGCCGTATACTGTCTCCCTAAGAGCGTCAATGCCGCCCCTGTAAATATTACTGACAATGTTTTCAAGGGTGCCGCTCCTGCAAAACGTAATCTGGTCAAGACCAGAAGATATGAAAGAGAACTTTAATTATCCTTCTTGCCATGAAGAATATAAGTAAATTATCAATGTTGTTCCTTGCAGCGGTCTTGGGCCTGTCCTCTTGTGGCGGGTCCGAGCCGGAGGAGCAGCCGAAAGTCCCGGTCCTCAAGGTGACGGCTCCGGAAGGGGGTGTCTCCGTGATTGCCGCCGGTGGCGCAGTCTCGGTTTCGTATAGTGTCGAAAATCCTACCGAGACCGGCGTTCTTTCAGTAAAATCCTCAGAGTCATGGGTTTCCGATATTCAGGTCAATGCATCTGATGTTACTGCCGATGTGGCTGTGAACCCTGGTGATGAGCGTTCTGCTGAACTTACATTTTCATATTCCGGCGCCGAGTCCGTGAAAATCAAGCTGAATCAGCTCGCGGCGGGCGTGAACATAGCATTGTCCGAAAAGGAAAAGGAACTGGATGCCGAGGGCGGCAGCTTTTCGGTAGTCGTGACCAGCGACCGCGACTGGACATTGTCCGGCGAGTCTGCTTGGGTCAAGGCTTCTGCCGAGTCCGGCAAATCCGGTGATGAGGTGACTTTCACCGTGGAGAAGAACACAGGTACTGATCCCCGGGAGGTTTCCTTCACATTCACTTGTGCTACCAATACTGTGACACTCACTGTGAAACAGTCCGGGAAAGATGTATTGGCAAGCATCAAGGACAAGACATTGAAGACGGTGCTCATGGCTGCCGATACTGATGGCGACGGCAAGATTTCGCTGGAAGAGGCTGCTGCACTCAAGTCTGTCGAGTACGAAGGAACGGGGGAGGATGGGTCTACCATCATGAGTCTTGAAGGTCTGGAGTTCTTCACCGGACTTGAAAAGATCGTGCTTCCGAACAATAATTTCCTGGAGCTCGACTTGAGCGGCAGAACTACGCTTACCGATGTGGATGTTTCTGACAATGAGGAGATTACCAGTATCAATCTGAAGGGCTGTTCTGCACTCAAGACTGTGCGCGCAGCGCTTGACAAGTCACTTGAAAGCATTGACTTGCAGGGTTGTACCTCGCTTGTTTCTTGTGTAGCTTATGGTACGAAGCTTAAGGCGATAGATGTAAGTGCCTGCACTCTTCTGGAATCGCTTATCGTATATGCAAGCAGCCTTTCATCATTGGATGTCAGCGCCTGCACGGCCCTCACGGATTTGAATGCCGGCTGTTCGACACTTGCATCGGTCAAATTGCCTGCAAATTCTGTAATCACGACATTGTCGCTTTCGGAATCAAGCAAATTGTCTTCGCTGGACCTGTCCGTACTGCCTGGACTGAAATCACTTTCTATCGGCAACACCTCCATTTCCAGCCTGGATTTGGCCAAGTGCCCGCTTCTGGAGAAATTGGACATAGATTCCTGCAAGAAGATTACCACATTGGATGTAAGCCATAACTTGCATCTGAAGTCGATTTCCGCATTGTTTTCTGGTCTGTCCAAGGTCATCATGTTCCAGGGCCAATATGAGGCTATCAAGTGTACATATAACATAAAGCAAAACATGATTACGACCGTGGCTATCGATTATCCTGAGGATTGCACTTCTACGATTACCGACAGCGGATTGCGTAATTATATCGTGTCCAAATTCGATGCTGACGGCAATGGCAAGATTTCCGGCAGCGAGGCGGAGAGCGTGAAGGAACTCGTATATACGGGCAAGAACCTTTCAGAGATCGGCAGTCTGGTATACTTCAGACAGATCCGTAAGCTGGACTTGAGAAACAACAAGTTGACTGCCATTGATTTGGGACCGTTTATGAATCTGCTTGAAGAGCTCGACCTTTCCGGCAACAGTTTGACGGAACTTTCATTCGCCGGAGCCAAGTCTCTGAAGACGGTGATTGTGTCCAACAACAGCCTCACGTCCTGCACCGGTCTCTCCGGCTCGGATCTCGCTGACTTTACTTACATTGATGCTTCGCACAATAAGCTGACGTCATTCAAGTGTTCTTACGCCAAGGCTCTCAAGAATGTCAATCTCTCGTATAATGAATTGACTTCCTGCGACTTGGATGGCTGCGCCGCCATTGCCAATCTCAATGTCGGTCATAATCATCTTACCGAGGATACCCAGTCCTTCGTGCGTCCGTTCAAATTCACGGCTCTTGTTTCCCTGGATTTGAGCAACAATGATTTCGTGAAGTTGTCCAGCGACGTCACATGGACGGATAAGTGGACGAGCCTCCTTTCGTTCAATTGCAGCGGCTGCGGCAAGCTTCAGGAAGTGGATCTGAGCTCTATTGCTGGACTTGTGGAAGTTAATGTCAAGGATTGTCCGAGACTTGCGACGCTCTATCTCAGTTCGTCTGCAAACCCTCAGGTGTCCAAGGATGAAACTACTGTAATCAAAAGAAAATGAGAAGGTTGCTTTGTTCGGCCATAGTTGTGGCATTGTCTCTGGCGGCGTTCCCGTCTTGCAGCAAGAGTGAGTCGGTTCCGAAAGTCGCGGGTGACTGGAATATAATTTCGGTTACCACGAAGTCCGCGTCGATTGGCGCCCAGGCCGTGGATGTTTACTTGTCGTTTGCTCCCGACGGTTCTTTCACGAGCTATCAGAAGACCGGCAGCAATCCCCGCTACGTGCGTTATTCCGGCACGTGGCAGCTGACATCGGGTGTCTTGAGCGGCGAATACGCAGACGGCTCTCCATGGGCCGGCAGCTACAGCGTTTCTGTCGAGGGCGAGACAATGACGTTGACATCGTCTTCCACGCCCGCCGAAGTCTCTGTCTACAAGAGGGCAGAGATTCCCGACAGTGTCATAGCTGAGGCTGGTAATCCTTAAAAAATAACTTGGTAATCTTTTCTTGTCTTTTCGGTCTATATTCCTGCCTCATCAGTCGTGTACGTCCAGTGCACTCCTTCTTCGAAAAGAAATCTATCCTCGAGGCCCGGCTTCATTTCGTTGAAAATGCCGGGCTTTTTTCGTGTTGTTCTGGTTCGGAATCCAGACAAGGGGCTGTAGATGGGATAGTGGATGTGGCTATATGCGATTTCGTTCCCCGAAAACGTTTTAAGCGGTACCAAATGCTTTTGTAATCACACTTGGTACCGCTTAAAACGTTTATTAGGTACCAAATGACCATGAGCCGCCGAAAGCCCGCCGGAGAAGGGTGGTGTTTTGATTCGACTGGCCTCAGAGGATTCTCTCGTGCGTGAAAACGCCCGATTTACTCACGTCATGACAAATTTCGGGTGTGATGTGCGTGGAAAACGTTTTAGTACGCACGCGGTCGGGGGAGGGGGGGACGTTTTAGTGTGCACGCGGCTGTGGCGGTTTCCCATGACCCGGTTTTTTTTCTTTGACCCCGGTTTCCCT
>ULVA01054462.1_pt1 | contig 21065 bp, 14 predicted proteins | sample 1958811 | NCBI WGS metagenome assembly ULVA01 (sample SAMEA4835768, study PRJEB28245) | human gut metagenome | biome: gut microbiome; material: fecal sample | place: Denmark | collected 2008
ACTGGATCGGTGTTTTCCTGAAAGAAAATGGTGAGGCAAATCATGGATGAACATATAGCAACCATCACTCGGTGTATGGATCAGGTGCTCGCGGGAAGAGAGATCTCCAGGGAGGAGGCAGAGACGCTTTTTGCGGCCGGAAAGGAGGAGCCTTTCTTCCTTATGGCGGCAGCAGACAAGATCCGGAAGACCTTCTGCGGCGATCAGATGCGCTTTTGCAGCGATGTGAATGCCAGAAGCGGACGCTGTACGGAGAATTGCAAGTTCTGCGCGCAGTCGGGCTGGTATCACACCGGCGTCAAGGAGTATCCGCTAAGAAGCCCGGAGGATCTGCTCCGCGAAGCCAAACAGGCAGAGGCCTATGGCGCAGAACGCTTCGGCATCGTCACCTCCGGCCGCGGGCAGAGCGATCCCGTGCAGTTTGCTTCCATCGTAGAAGCGGTGAAGCGGATCAGCAAAGAGACGAAGCTCTCCGTCTGCTGCTCGCTCGGACTTCTGACCGAGGAGCAGCTGAAGACGCTGAAGGCGGCAGGCTGCCAGCGCATCCACTGCAATCTGGAAACGGCGAAGCGCCATTTCCCCGCCATCTGCACCACACACACGTATGAGGAAAAGGAAGCGCACATCCGCCGCATCCAGCAGGCGGGTCTGGAGGTCTGCTCCGGCGGCATCTTCGGGTTGGGGGAAACGGAGAAAGACCGGATAGACATGGCCTTTGCTCTTCGTGAGCATCACGTCACCTCTGTGCCGCTCAATATTTTCAATCCCATCCCGGGAACGCCCTTTGGCAAGAATAAGCCTCCGAAGCCGATCGAGATCCTTCGGATGTTCGCCATGTACCGCTTTATCCTGCCTCACGTCATCATGCGCGTATGCGCGGGACGTGAGAATTCGCTCCGTGACATGCAGGCCTTTGCCCTCTCGGCGGGGCTCAATGGCGCGATGATCGGCGGCTATCTCACCATAGCCGGCCGTTCGCCGGAAAGAGATAAGCAGATGGCCGTCGATATGGGACGGACATTGTAAAACTGTAAAAAAACAAGCCATCTTTTCGTGGTAAAAGATGGCTTGTTTTTTGGTTCAGGGTTCAGGGGTAGCCCTGGGGGCGTGCTGCCCCCTTGATGGGGGATGGAATCTTTGCTCGAATGAGGAATTAGGAATGAAGGTGGCGGCTTCGCCGCCATGTCCGATAAGGGGCGCCTCTTTCCATGGGAAGGAGGGAGTGTGTCGCCTTCCCGCATTGTCATTTCGAGCGCAAGCGGGAAATCTTTTTCGCTTGCGGTCCGGTAAGCGATGTGAGGAGAGGGATCACGAGAAATACCGCACTCCCAACGACTTAATCCCGCTTAGGGAGCCAACCTCCGCCCCTTCGGGGCACCTCCTTCCATGGGAAGGAGGGAGTGTGCCGCCTTCCCGCATCGTCATTTCGAGCGGAAGCGAGAAATCTTTTTTGTTTGCGGTCCGGTAAGCGATGTGAGGAGAGGGGGCACGGGAAACACCGCACTCCCAACGACTTGGAAGCACGGCGTTTCATGCAGATGTATGTACACAGGAAAAAGAAAACGGCAAACGAAAAAGATCCCTCGGCTGTGCTCGGGATGACGAAACGAGAGCAGGGCTGTTTCCCATTTTTTCATCCCGCTTAGGAAGCCAACCTCCGCCCCTTCGGGGCACCTCCTTCCATGGGAAGGAGGGAGTGTGCCGCTTTTCCGTATCGTCTTCTATCAGCTGCGTTTCTCATCCTTTGGCTGCTCCATCATCTTCCGGATCCGTTCGCGGCGTTTCTTCGCCGCTTCTTCGTCGACGATGATGAGATGGCCGGTGTCAGTGACGATCTCTTTGCGCTTCATGTCAGCGGGCTTGACAGGCGCGGTGCTTTTGTAGTCGAAGCCGCCGGCGAGGTGACAGCTGGCGCAGTCCCTGCCGCGCGCGCCGCGCAGCATGCGGTAGAGGCAGTAGAGAAACCAGCCGCCGATGAGAAGGGTGAGGATGGTATTCATAAAAGTCCTTTCGTGGAGAAATCATTGGTAGGCGTGAAAAATGAAAAATGAAGGTGGCGGCGCTACGCGCGGATTTTAGGAAACACTGATTAAATCGTTGTCAGATTTTACTCTTGAATTTTTATGGATAGCAAGGAATAACCTGACGCGAATAGCGAGCTATTTAAGGAAGGTTATGATGAAGCTATGTATAAAAATTCTTGTAAAATCTGACTCTGCGATTTAATCAGCGTTTCCTTTATATGAGGTGATACTCGAAGGCCGGCGGATAGCGACTGCCCCGCCTCTCCCGTGGAAGGAGAGCGTGGTACAGGAAAATGGAGCCCCTAATCCCCAGCTACTAGTCCCCAGTTACTAGTCACTCTCCCCCATGCCGTTTCGCTCTTTCCCCGGCGAGTGCGGCGAGAAGATCCGGCGGGGTGTCGCTTTGCCATACCCAGTCAGGACGGAGGGCGGCGGCGCGTTCCTTGGCGGCTTTGAGGTCGTAGTAGACCTGCCATTTCGCATCGACCAGTGCGCGGCCGCTCTGGCGGAGAAGGTAAGCGGGATGGAAGGTCGGCATGACGGGGATGCCATGGAAATCGATCCAGTGACCGCGGGAGCGGATGATGCCGGCTTCGCGGCCTAGGAAGAAGCGGAGTGCGACTTTGCCAAGACCGATGATGACGGCAGGGCGTGCGAGTGCGATCTCCTGCAAAAGCCAGATGCTTCCACAGAAATGCCCTTCGTCCATGGTGGGGGTGCGGTTGCCGCGCGGACGGCATTTTACGATGTTTGTCACGTAGACATGGTCGCGGGTGATGCCGACGGAGGCGAGCGCCTTGTCCAGCAGCTGCCCGGAGGGGCCGATCAGAGGGCCGCCGTAGTCATCCTCGACACCCCTGGGGCCTTCGCCGACGATCATGAGCGGGGCATCCGCAGGGCCGGTGGAGAGCACGGGGCCAAGACCGCCTTCGCGGCGAAGCGGACAGCGGCTGCAGGAGGTGATGGCTTCCTTCAGCGCTTCGTGCGTGGCAAAGCCGGTGGGGCGCTCCATCTCCTGTCTGCGGCGGACGATATATTCTTCCGGGTCTTCGTGTCCGAATAGATCCATAAGCGATGCCTCCTTAGAGGAAATCAATAAAGGGACAAGGGTTCAGGGTTCAGGGTTCAGGGTTCAGGGTTGCGGTGGCGGCTTCGCCGCAAATAATATAGGGCGATGCCCGAAAGTCGTATTCAAGCCACTAGTCACAAGTCACTAGTCACTCGCGGCTCCTACTCCCTAGCCACTAGTCCCTAGCTACTAGAATCCAGTCCCCCAGTCACCAGTCACTGTTTAGGCATGCCTTTCGATAGCCAGAAGGTATTTGCATACATTTGTATTCCTCTATATCATAGAGCCAATGGCCGGTCTTGGCAAGAGGCGGCGCGCTTGCAAGGCAGGTTGTCAGGAATGATATAATAAGAAATATATGTAGCAGGCCATCCGGCGGCTTCGGGGCGCAGAGATGATTTCCCTTCCCCCCGATCGCGGCCCTTCGCCTGTCGGGTAAGAGGTATATATGAAAAAAATAGATATGACGCATGGACCGATCGGAAGGAAAACGATCCGTTTTGCGCTGCTCCTGGCACTGACGGGCATGCTGCAGCAGGTGTTCAATACCATCGACACCATCATCATGGGGCAGTTTGTCGGGAAGGAAGCGATGGCGGCTGTCGGGAGCAATACGCCCATCATCGGTTTCATCGTGACATTTTTCATCGGCATTTCGATCGGGGCGAATGTCGTGATCTCTCAAATGACAGGGAAGGGAGATCGGGAGGGGATCCATCGGGCGGTCTTTTCGACGCTTGCCTTCGCGCTTGCCGCAGGGATCGTGATGACCTGTCTGAGCGAAGCTGTCGCAGAGCCTCTGCTCTCGCTGCTGCAGGTGCCGGATGCGCTCATGCCGCTCTCGGCAGAGTATCTGCGCATTTTTTTCCTGGCTCTGCCGGGGATCCTGGTCTATAATTTTGCGTCTGCCATCTTCCGAAGTCAGGGAGATACGAAGACGCCCCTCTTCTGTCTGGCGGTGGCAGGGGTCATCAAGGTCATCATCAGCTACACGCTGGTGGCGTTTTTTCATCAGGGCGTGGCAGCTGTGGCGATCTCTACGACATGTGCGACGCTTCTTTCTTCCGCCATGCTGGTGACGATCCTGCTTCGCAGCACGCATGTGATCCATCTGGAATGCAGGGCATCGTTCTTTGATCTGTATATTTTACGGGAGATCCTTCGCATCGGCACACCGGCCGGGTTGCAGGCGGCGGTCTTCTGTCTGTCGAACATCGTGATCCAGTCGGCGATCAACAGCCTTGGCGCGGATGTCATGGCGGCAACGGCGGCGGCGTTCAATCTGGATATTCTTTGCTATATCTTTGTCAATGCGTTCGGGCAGGCATGTACGACATTCGTCGGGCAGAACTACGGGGCCGGCGACATGGCGCGCTGCCGCCGCGTCGGGGTCATCACCACCTTGCAGAATCTGGTCGTCTGCGTCATCATCGGAGCGCCTATCCTGTATTTTTCGCCATCACTGCTTGCGCTTTTTACCAGCGATGTGATGGTCATCAGCTATGGCGTCACCCGCATGGGCTATATCATTCTGGCGGAGCCTTTGAATCTGGCCATCGAAATGATCTCCGCCTATCTCCGCGGCTTTGGCAATTCACTTTCTCCGGCGCTCATCACGATCGTCGGGATCTGCGGCTTCCGTATCCTTTACATGGGGACCGTATTTCCTGCCATCCCCAGCTTTGACTGCCTTATGACGGTGTATCCGCTGAGCTGGTTCGTCACGGCCGTCGGACTTTTTGTCTTGCTTTTCAAGACGCGAAAGAAGTATATTTTGGGTGACTGGTGACTGGTGACTGGTGACTGGATTCTAGTAGCTAGGGACTAGTGGCTAGGGATTAGGAGTGACTGGAGACTAAATACAACATTCGGGTATCATCATGATTTATGCGCCGCACCACCCCCTCTGAACCCTCTGAACCCGTTCCCCCTGTTTCACAAATCATCAAGGGACAGCACATCCCCGGGGCTAACCCTAACAAAGGAGACTCTCCTATGATCCATGAAAGCATTCTTCTCAAGCAGAAAATGCTTGAAGCACATTTGAAAACACTTGGCTCGGCCGCCGTCGCTTTTTCCGGCGGTGTGGACTCGACCTTTCTTCTTCATGAGGCCTGCAAGGTGCTCGGCGATCAGGCTGTCGCAGTGACGATGAAGCTCGATTCCGTCCCCGCGCGTGAGATCGAAGAGGCGAAGGATTTCTGCGCGTCCCGCGGCATCCGGCAGGTGATCGTGGAAAGGGACCAGTTCGCTGCGCCGGGCTTTGCTGACAATCCGAAGGATCGCTGCTACTGGTGCAAGACCTATCTCTTCTCGTCTCTTGGCGAGCTGGCGAAGGAGCATCAGATCGCTTATATCATCGACGGGACAAATTTCAGTGATACGAAGGGCTATCGCCCCGGGCTGAAAGCGCTTGCCGAGCTGGGCGTCGTGAGCCCTTTGAAGGAGGCGGCGCTTACGAAGGAGGAGATCCGCATCCTGTCAGAGAAGGAAGGACTTCCCACATGGAATAAGCCATCCTTTGCGTGTCTGGCGACCCGTTTCCCCTATGGCACGAGGATCACGGAGGAGAAGCTCCGCGCGGTCGAAGCGGCGGAGCAGCTGCTGTTCGATCTGGGCTTTTTGCAGTTTCGCGTGCGCTGCCATGGGGATATCGCCCGCATCGAGGTGCTCCCCGCTCAGCTCCCAAAGCTCGTGGAAAATCGTGAGGCAGTCATCGCCCGCTTTCATGCGCTGGGCTTTCGCTACGTGACCATGGACCTGGAAGGGTTCCGCTCGGGATCGATGGATGGGAAATAGGGACTGGTGGCTAGTGACTAGTGACTAGGGATTAGGAGCCTCGAGTAACTAGTGACTGGCGACTTGAATATTACTTTCGGGCATCGCCACTATTTATACTCCGTGGCGCTTCCATATTTTTTTGCGCCGCACTACCATTTCGCATTTCTCATTCAAGCGAAACTTTCAAACGCAATCAAAGGGCAGCACGCTCCGTGGACTAACCCTGAACCCTGAACTTTGAACCTAAACCAACAACCAATCAACCAAAGGACACATATATGAATATTCAAGAAATATTGACCCAAGTGAAGTCCGGCGCGCTGTCGCTCTCTGCGGCAGAGGCGCTCATCCGTGAGAATCCGGCGGAGCGATCCTATGAGGAAATGGGATTTGCCAAGCTCGATACGGATCGGAAGAAGCGTTCCGGCTTTGCAGAAGTGATCTACTGCCAGGGGAAATCTGACGAATTCATCGGACAGATCTTCCGAAGGCTCTATGAGGTGGAGGGGGAAGTCTTCGGCACCCGCGCCTCTCCCCACCAGTATGAGATCGTGAAGGAATTCCTGCCGGAGATCTCCTATGACCCGGTGTCGCATATCCTGAAGCTGGAAAAGGAGAAGGAGCACATCGGCTGCGTGGCCATCTGCACGGGCGGCACGGCAGATATTTCCGTCGCGGAGGAAGCGGCACAGACGGCAGAGTACTTCGGGACGCATGTCGAACGTGTCTATGATGTGGGCGTCAGCGGCATCCACCGCATCCTTTCGAAGGAGGCGATCGTGCGCCGCGCGAACTGTGTCATCGCAGTGGCAGGCATGGAAGGGGCGCTCGCCTCGGTCATCGGCGGACTTGTGAAGAATCCCGTCATCGCGGTGCCGACGTCGGTGGGCTATGGCGCCAGCTTCCACGGCCTTTCGGCGCTCTTGACGATGATCAATTCCTGTGCGAACGGCATCGTCACCGTCAATATCGACAATGGCTTCGGCGCCGGCTATGTGGCGACACAGATCAACCGATTGGCGGAAATGGGACGGATTTGAAAGTAACCATATCGCCATATTTCTTGTTATGATTACGTGTCATAATGAGGAATGAAGGTGGCGGCTTTGCCGAGATCGAGGGCTCAGGTCGCAGCTGTTCTGGCATTCGTTATCTCAAGTGCGACGTTTCTCGCCGCTCAGGATGACGAAACGGGGCGATGCCCGAAAGTCGTATTCAAGTCACCAGTCACTCGAAGCTCCTAATCCCTAGCCACTAGTCCCTAGCTACTAGAATCCAGTCACCAGTCACTCCTGATTCCAACCAATAATCAACAACCAACAAGGAGAAACCATATGGGAAAAACATTATACCTTGAAACTTCTTCCGGCATCAGCGGAGATATGTTCGTCGCAGCGATGATCGACCTCGGCGCAGACCCGGAGGCGCTGGAACGCGCGCTGAATTCCATTCCCGCGGACGGTTTCATGGTGGAGATCTCCAGCGTCAAGAAATCCGGCATTGCGTGCTGTGATTTCAATGTCATTCTGGATGCAGCCCATGAAAATCATGACCATGATATGGCCTACCTCTATGGCCCGGCACCGGTCAGCTCGGCAGCTCCGCAGGAGGAAGCGCATCATTGCCACTGCCATGAGGACGAGGAAGCGCATCACTGCCATGGACACGAGGAAGAAGAAGCGCATCACTGCCATGGACACGAGGAAGAAGAAGCGCATCACTGCCATTGTCATGAGGACGAGGAAGCGCATCACTGCCACTGCCATGAGGACGAGGAAGCGCATCATTGCCACTGCCATGAGGAAGAGGAAGCGCATCATTGTCACTGCCATGAGGACGAAGAAGCGCATCATTGCCACGGACGCGGAGGCGAAGAACCTCATCATCACCATGAGCATCACCACCACCACGGACGCCATCTGGCAGAGATCTTAGACATCATCGACGCGACAGACATGACAGACTCGGCGAAAGCACTGGCGGGCAAGATGTTCCACATCGTAGCGGAAGCAGAGTCTCTCGCCCATCATATGCCGCTGGAAGAGGTGCATTTCCATGAAGTCGGCGCCATCGACTCCATCGTTGACATCATTGCCGCGGCGGTCACCTTTGACAGCCTGGGGATCACGGATGTCATCGTCCCCTGCCTCACCGAGGGCAGGGGCACCGTCCGCTGCCAGCACGGCGTACTGCCCGTCCCTGTCCCAGCGACCATGAATATCATTGAAGCCTACGATATGCCGCTCACCATCATGGAGGCGAAGGGGGAATACGTCACGCCGACTGGCGCAGCCATTGCGGCTGCCATCTGCACGACGCACCAGCTGCCGAAAGCCTTCCGCATCGTGCGTACAGGCCTTGGTGCAGGCAAGAGAGCCTACACCGAGCGCACGAATATCCTCCGCGCATACCTCATCGAAGGGAATGCCATGGAAGAGGGCAAGGATGAGATCGTGAAGCTCGAGACCGACATCGACGACAGCACCGGCGAAGCACTCGGCTATACCATCGACCGCCTCATGCAGGCCGGTGCGCTCGATGTCCATTACAGCCCGGTCTACATGAAGAAGAACCGTCCCGCGTGGGAGCTCACCGTGATCTGCAAGAAGAGCAGGATGGAAGAGCTTGAAGACATCATCTTCAAAGAAACGACGACCATCGGTATCCGCGAATTTCCGAGCGTCATGCGCTCCATCCTTCACCGCAACCAGAAGCAGGTGGAAACGCCCTTCGGCATCGCGGAGGTGAAGGAAGTCGCCCTCCCCGGGGAGAGACGCTTCTACCCCGAGTATGAATCGGTGAAGGCCATCGCAGAAAAAAACCATCTGCCCTTTGCGGAGGTATATCATCTCGTGAAGGCACTGGCGGAACAAAACGAGTAGTGGCTGGGGACTGGTAGCAAGGGATTAGTAGCTAGGGATTAGGTTTGCGATACGAGAAAGCCGCTAGTTTTCAAACCTCCGCGGCGCTTCCTCATTTTATGCGCCGTACCTTCACTCCTCACTCCTCACTCCTAACTTGATTTGGATGTTGACTTAAATGCCAGTTGTTTAGAAAACGCAATACTAGGGGGACTCTCGTATCGTCATTTCGAGCGAAGCGAGAAATCTTCCTTGCAGACCGATAAACGATGCATGTGTGAACGCAGAAATACGTGGCACCAAGACGCCGTTTCCCTGCCAGTGCCTATGTGATACTGACCGCAGTGCAAGAAAGATCCCTCGGCTGCGCTCGGGATGACGATACGGGAAAAGGATAGCCCCAAAAGTTTGAAAGCAGGGACTAGGGATGAGGGACTAGGGGACTCTCGTATCGTCATTTCGAGCAAAGCGAGAAATCTTTTGCCATTTTTAAGGAAACACTGATTAAATCGTTATCAGATTTCATTCTTGGATTTTTATACAGAGTGAGGAGACATTCGACGCGAATAGCGAGTTATTTAAGGAGAATGTCGACGACACTATGTATAAAAATCCATATGAAACGCTGATTCTGCGATTGAATCAGCGTTTCCTTAACATACGACGTTTTTCTCCGCTCAGGATGACGAAATGCGCCGCACCGCCCCCGTTGAACCCATAGAACCTGTCCCCTCTTTCGTCTGCGGTCAATGGGACGGTACGCAACCTCGTTTCTCATAAGCCTCTCAAGAAATTTTCGATAGCCAGAAAAGCCCCGCGGCGGCGGGGCTTTTGTCATGCAGGTCAAATTGTTCACTTTTTCAAGTGAAAAATGGTGTATAATAGAACCAAGTAGACATGTCAGATCGTTTGATGAGAAAATCTGTCCGAAAGAACTCTGCGTGTGGATCAGGAGCCCGGGGCATTTGCCGCCGATAAAGTAGATCGGCAGGATGGGTGCAGCGATCGCCTGAGAAATGAGCAGACTCTCTTTCATGAGCTTCGTCTCCGAAATTTTTCGACTGTGAGATGGAGGATCCGGGAGCGTTTTCCCGTGCTTCACAGGGAAGGCCTTTGGGATGCTCTGTCTGTCCTCTCCGGTAAATCTGTCTAGCCGGTGCGGAAGAACGCAAAGGAAAGAAAGAACGAGGGCGGCCTCGCAGCGTGACATGACTCCCAAGGCACCAGAGTCGGGTGCCGTAGAAGTCATAGTGCATCTGCGTTTCCGTGCGCCTTTTACGAGGGCTTGCTCTTCTTTTCCGCATGAGGTCAGTGCTTTCCTTATGTGTTCCTGTATGATTTTCCATCCTGCGCTCCCATCTCTCCTTGCCGGCTGCGGTCCGGCAGAATGAAACCGGCTGTCAACGGTGGATTTCTGAGGAACATATGCTTGTTCCGTTCCGCATTCTCATAGGATCATAGTCCTATGGTCTTATGACTAGACCATTCCGAAGACTCCAAAAATACAGCCCGCACCGGCCGCCATCCGGTGCGGGTATTTAAATGGGGAAAAAGGGCGTGGGAGGAAGGCGGCATACTCCCTCCTTCCCCCGGAAGGAGGTGCCCCGAAGGGGCGGAGGTTGGCTCCCGCCGCGGGATGAAAAGGAATGCGAGACAGTCCTTTCACGTATCGGCATCCCGCGCTGCAGGGAGTGCGGTGCTTCCCGTGATCCCTCTCCTCACCGCGGTTCTTGACCGCGAACGAAAAAGATTTCTCGCTTTCGCTCGAAATGACGATGCGAGAAGGCGGCATACTCCCTCCTTCCCCCGGAAGGAGGTGCCCCGAAGGGGCGGAGGTTGGCTTCCTAAGTGGGATGAAAGGGATGCGGGGCAGCCCTCTCCGTATTGTCATCCCGAGCGCAGTCGAGGGATCTTTTTCGTTTTCTTTTTCCGGTGCAGGCATGTATAATAAAAAGAATTTATACATGCTTTTTTTGTGCGTGCCGTAAGGGGGAAAGCGATGAAGGACGAGATCTACTTGAAGATGCTGGGGGCAGCGGTCTGGGAGAGTCCGGTGCCCATCTATGTCATCCATGTCGAGGTGGATGAGGCGGGAAAACCGGTGGACTGGCGTTTTGCCTATGCCAATGAGGCGGAAGCAAAGCATCTCTCTATCCCTCTTGAGAAGCTGCTCGGCAGATCGGGCATCGAGCTTTTGCCGAAGATCGGGGGCAAGTGGCTTTTCCCCTACTACGAAGCGGCCTATCACGGGAAGACGCTGAATTTCGATACCTTTGCCCAGAGGACGAAGCGCTTCATCCATCTTCATATCATGCCGGCAGGGACACCGGGCTACTGCCTTGCGTCGATCAGAAACTTCGACAAGATGCTTTGTTCTGAGACGGAGCCGGGAACTTCTATGGAGCAGGCGTTCCATCATCTTGTGAGGGAGAATGCGATCCTGCAGTCGCTCTGCTTAGACTACACGGTGATCTGTTTCGCAGACCTCAAGACAGATACGATAGAGATCGTGAAGCAGGGGATGTTCAGCCATGGCATGGATATCGATGAGGCTCTGCCTGCCAAGGAGAAGCTCTCTTATCGCTCGCGCATGGTATACATCCGCGATCATCTGCTGGTGAAAGAGTCCTGTGGGGATTTCTATGGGGAGCTGGGCCCTGAGGGACTGATGCGCCATCTGATGGAGAAGGAAACGTTCACGTATCGGGCGCGTACGAAAGGGAACCGCGAGGGGAATGAATACTTCGAGCTGAAGGCCATCCGCGTGCATCAGGATGAGACGAGCTTTAAGGTCGTCATCGGGATCCGACCGATCGATGATCTGGTCAGGGAAGAGGGCAGACACCAGCGGCGTCTCGAGGAGGCGCTCGCATCTGAACGCCGGTCGAATGAAGTCATTTCTACGATCAGTAAGATCTACTGGGTGATCTACCTCATCGATCTGGAAAAAGACACCTGCGAGAGGATCGCTAGTGTCGGTGAAGGGTATCAGGCGAGCAGGAAGGTGTGTGCGGCGTCGCAGGCATTTGAGGATATACTGCAGTATATCGTTTCTGAGGAATATTGGGACCACATGCGCGACTTTGTGGATACGAGGACGCTTGTCACGCGCCTTTCGCAGGAAGATACCATCACGACCACGTATCGTGCGCGCACGGGAGAGTGGCGGCAGGCGCGATTCATCGTGAAGACGAGAGATGAGAAGGGGCGCGCGAAAGATCTCCTGTACATGGCGAATCCCATCGACCGCGCCAAGCAGAAGGAGATGCAGAACCAGGCCGTGATGAATGCACTGGGGCAGGATTTCTCTGTGATCTTCCTGACGGATCTCCGGCAGGATACCATCGAGCTGATCCGGGGCATGGAGGATACGCACATAGGGCGAAAGCTCGAGGATCTGCATTATCGCTATAGTGAATGGATCCGCTATGCCTGCGAGCATCTGGTGCATGCGGCGGATCGCGAAGAGATGGCCGTCCTCCTCTCACCCTCTCGCCTCGAAGAGGAGCTTCTCCGGCATAAGACGTACAGCGTCCGCTGCCATGTGCGTCCGAATCCTGCGGGGAATGAGTATTTCGAAGTGCGGGCGGTGCTTTCTCAGCAGGATGAAGATCATTTCGAGGTCATCATAGGCCACCGCGCGCTGGATCAGATCATCCATGAGGAGAGGAAGAAACAGCAGCAGCTGGAAGAAGCGCTCCGCCAGGTCGAACTCGCCAATAAGGCGAAGTCCACCTTCCTCTTTAATATGTCGCATGATATCCGCACGCCGATGAATGCGATCCTCGGCTTCTCCCACCTGCTTCGCATGCACAAGGACAAGCCGGAGAGGATCCTGGACTATACAGAAAAGATCGAGAAGTCCGGTGAATTCCTGCTTTCTCTGATCAACAATGTCCTTGAGCTTGCACGCATTGAAAGCGGCAAGAGCGGTATCGAGGAGTCGATCATCGACATGAAAGAGCTCTATGAGTCTGTCGGCTACCTTTTTGAAAATCAGATGAGGGACAGACAGATCTCCTTCACAAGGACGCTTCGGACGCCGCAGCGCTTCATCTATGCCGATAAGGTGAAGCTGCAGGAGATCCTGCTGAATCTTCTCTCGAATGCATGCAAGTACACACCGCCCGGAGGGAGGGTGTCTTTCGATATCTGCTCCGCTCCGGCCCAAGAGGGCATCGAGCTCTTTACGACGACCATCCGGGACAATGGCATCGGTATGACGAAGGAATTCCTCGCGCACATTTTCGAAGCCTTCACGCGCGAGAGGAGCAGCACGGAGAGCCGACGGCCGGGCTTTGGCCTCGGTATGGGCATCGCCAAGAAGCTGACAGAGCTCATGGGCGGCACCATTGCGGTCGAGAGTGAGCCGGGCAAGGGCACCACCTTTACGGTCAGGATCCCGCACCGCATCGCCAAAGGGCCGGAAGAGGCATTCCCCGTAGAAGACTCCGCCCTGTCGGATACCGCACTCCAAGGCCGCCGCATCCTTCTTGCGGAAGACAATGATCTCAATGCAGAGATCGCAGAAGAGCTTCTAAAGGAGGCCGGGCTTCTTGTGGAGCGTGCCAGAGATGGCATCGAGTGTCTGGCGATGCTTGAGAAACGAGAGCCGCTCTGGTATGATCTCATCCTCATGGATATCCAGATGCCGAATATGGATGGCTACAAGGCGACCACCATCATTCGCCATCTGGAGGATCCAAGGCTTTCGAAGATCCCCATCATCGCCATGACGGCCAATGCTTTCGCCGAAGACAAGGCGAAGGCCATCGCGCTCGGCATGAATGCCCATGTGGCAAAGCCCTTCGATATCAGGGTGCTCAAGCGCGTGATGGCGGATGTACTGGGGAAACAGTGAGTCAATGTTTTTGGGGCATGCTGCTCTTTGAATTAGAAATTAGAAATGAGAAATGCGAAATGGTGGTGCGGCGCTAGATCCTTCGACTCAGTTCTCACTGCTCCGCCTTTACATTATCGAACATCCGACATTTCACTCCGCTCAGGATGACGAAATGCGCCGCGAAGTATAGACAGTGGCGATGCCCGAAGGCGGTATTCAAGTCACAAGTCACTAGTCACTCGAGATTCCCTAATTCCTAATCCCTAATCCCTAGCTACTAATTCCCAGTCACTAGTCCCCAGTCCCCAGTCACTTCCCAAAGAGGGCAGATACGACAAGCTGCTTTTGCATTTTGTCGCAGCTGCCCTTTTTCGTGTTGCCTAGCGTCGATCGAAATCATTTTGCGCTTGCATTGTTGATTCATTTAGTATAAAGTATATATCAATACGAAGAATATGCAAAAATATGTATACACGCTATATAAATCACATGCACTTATTGAGAGACTCTCTCATTTCTTATGGTCACTCCGGAGGTCGATCTTATGCTTCTACCCCTCTTGCTGTTTCTTTTGCCGCTTGCAACGGCCGTGATCCTGCTCTTGACACGCGATGCCTCCTTCCGCAACCTGCTCGTGAAAGGCTCGGCAGCGGTGATGATGGGGCTCGCACTTGCCGTCGCCGTCACCTGCTTTGATGAGCCGGTGAAGATCGGCGTGGATAGTGAGCTGCTGAAAGCGGTGATGCTTTCGGCAGACTTCCTTGTCATCCTGACGGTCTGCTACTATGCGAAAAAATTCAAACGCTACAGCATCGCGCTTCTGGGGCTTGTGCAGTTTGCGATCGTGGCGGCCTTTGAATGGCATATGGGTGATCGCATCTATGTATCATGGGATTTCCTCATCGATCACTTTGCCATCATCATGATCCTGATCGCCGGCATCATCGGCGGACTCATCGCGGTGTACTCCTTGGGCTACATGGCGCAGTACCATCGAAAGCATGCGGGGATCCCTGACCGGCGCGGCTTTTTCTTCTTTGTGGTCTTCCTCTTCCTTTCGGCGATGTTTGGTCTCGTCATGTCGAACAATCTGCTCTTCATGTACACCTTCTGGGAGATCACGTCTCTCTGCTCCTTCCTCCTGATCGGCTATTCGCAGACGAATGAAGCGATCCACAATTCCTGCAAGGCGCTCTGGATGAACCTTTTGGGCGGGCTTGCCTTTGCATTGGCGATCGTCCTTCTGGGGGAGAAATACTACACGGTCGAGCTGTCCCTCTTGGTGAATCTGGGCCGCAGCCGTGAACCGGTCGAGCTTATCGCAGCGCTCCTCGTCTTCTGCGGATTTACGAAATCGGCGATGATGCCCTTCTCCGGATGGCTTCTGGGGGCGATGGTGGCACCGACGCCGACCTCGGCGCTCCTGCACTCTTCGACCATGGTCAAGGCGGGCGTCTTCCTCATCATCAAGCTCGCGCCGATCCTGGGAGACAATCATGTCGGCATCATGGCAATGCTGGTGGGCGGGATCACCTTCTTCTTCGCTTCCTGCGCGGCCATTTCTCAGTCCGATGGGAAAAAGGTGCTCGCCTATTCCACGATCTCAAATCTCGGCCTGATCGTCTGCTGTGCAGGCACAGGCTCCTATGAAGCCGCATGGACGGCGATCATGATCGTCATCTTCCACGCCGTCGCGAAGTCTCTCCTCTTCCTCACGGTCGGCACCGCAGAGCAGCAGCTCGGCAGCCGCGATCTGGAGAATTTCGATGGGATCTTCAATTCCATGCCGCGCCTTTCGCTTTGCATGGTGATCGGCATCTGCGGGATGTTCCTCGCACCGTTCGGCATGCTGATCTCCAAGTGGGCCGCTATGAAAGCCTTCGTCGATGCAGGGCAGCCGCTGCTTCTCCTCGTCCTCGTCTACGGCTCAGCGACCACGCTCTTCTACTGGACGAAGTGGCTCGGCAAGATCACGACCTTTGTCCCGACGAATGAAAACCGCGAGCGAGGGATCCTTGGCGTCGAATGGACGGCGCTCAAAACGCTGGCAGCACTGACGCTCATCGTCTGCGTGCTCTTCCCGCTCGTTTCGGAATACGGCGTCATCCCCTACCTTGCACTCACCTATCATGCGACGGCAGAGGTCATCGCGCAGAGCAATCTCTGGATCATGTCGCTCATGGTCTTCCTCCTGGTCGTCCTGCCTCTTCGCTTCGGCAAAAGCCGCGAGAAGAAACAGGTCGTCACAAATCTTTCCGGGGAGAACCTCGGAAGCGACAATGCCTATCGCGGTGCCGGCGGACGTGTCGTCCCCGTCACATTGCGGAACTGGTATCTGGAGAGCTGGTTCGGTGAAGACCGCATGAAGCTCCTGGGCTACACCGCAGCCCTTGCCTGCGTCCTGATGGAGCTGTCTTTGACTCTAGGAGGTGCATTCCATGTCTGACTTCCTGATGCCTATCGCAGGGGGTCTCCTGTACCTCCTCTTAGCGCCGATCCTTGGCGGACTGCTTTCCGGGTGCGATCGCATCATCTCCGCCCGTATGCAGCGAAGAAAGGGGCCGCCCCTTCTGCAGCCCTTCTATGATTTCCTGAAGCTGTGGGGAAAGCAGCCGATCGCCGTCAATAAGGCGGAAGGCTTCTACATCTTCGGCTTCCTTCTTTTCGTCCTTCTGACAGGCACCCTCTTCTTCGCGCAGGGCGATATCCTGCTCGTCGTATTCACACTGACCATGGCGAGTGTCTGCCTCATCATCGCGGCGTATGCCGTCGATTCCCCCTACAGCCAGATCGGCGCGGAGCGTGAGCTCGTGCAGACCATGGCGTATGAACCGATGCTCCTCATGGTGGCACTCGGCTTTTATCTCGCCAGCGGCAGCTTCTCCGTCGGAGACATCCTGACGGGCACCCATATGAATATCCTGCGTATGCCGGGCATCTTCTTCGGTCTCTGCTTTATCCTTCTCATTAAATTCAGGAAATCGCCCTTCGATATCTCCATGTCGCATGAAGCGCATCAAGAGCTCATCGGCGGTCTGAAGACAGAGATCTCCGGCCGTACCCTGGCCGTCGTCGAGATCGCGCACTGGTATGAGAATGTGTTCCTCTTCGGCCTCGTGCTCCTCTTCTTCGCATCGGATACCTGGTGGACATGGCTTCTTGGCCTTGCCATCTGCGAGATCGTTTTCTTCGCAGAGATCCTCATCGACAACTGCTGCGCCCGCATCAAGTGGGAGCGCATGCTCGCCTCCACCTGGCTCGTCGGCCTCATGGCAGGCTTTCTGAATATCGCATTTTTGATGTACTTTAAATAAAGGTTGTCTGGTTCAGGTTGATGGGGTCAAGTGAGCGGCGTCGCGCTTTGCACCGCATATAAAATGACGGCGAAGCCGCCACCACAAGTTTGAAAACAGGGATGAGCAGCTAGGGATTAGTGGCTGGTAGCTAGTGACTAGTGACTTAAATACCACCTTCGGGCATCGCCCCGTTTCGTCATCCTGAGCGGCGAGAAACGTCGTATGTGAGATAACGAATGCCAGAATAGTTGCGACCTGAGTCGAAGGATCGCGGCGAAGCCGCCACCACAACCCTGAACCCTGAACCCTGAACCCAATAACCCAATAACCCAATTCACTCCATTCCGGAGGTCATGTATGAGCTTTGAAAAGAAATCTCCCTGGCTGATCCACTATGACGGATCGTCCTGCAACGGCTGTGATATCGAGGTGCTTGCGTGCCTGACACCGCTCTATGATGTGGAGCGCTTCGGCATCGTCAATACCGGTGACCCGAAGCACGCCGATATTTTCCTTGTCACCGGCGGCGTGAACGCACAGAACCTGCCTGTCGTCCGCCAGATCTATGAACAGATGCCGGAGCCGAAGGTGGTGATCGCCGTCGGGACCTGCGCATGCAGCGGCGGCATCTTCCGCGAGTGCTATAATATGCTTGGCGGCATGGACAAGGCGATCCCCGTCGATGTCTACGTCCCCGGCTGCGCCGCACGTCCGGAGGCCATCATCGATGGCGTCGTAAAAGGCCTTTCCGTGCTGGAAGAAAAGCAGAAGAAACTGAGAAAAGGTTGATGGATTCAGGTTGGCGGGTTCAAGGTTATGGTGCGGTGCGAAATATTTATAAAGCGCCGCACTATCACCCTGAAGTTTGAAAGCAGAGTGAGGGTTCAGGGATTAGGGGTTAGGAGTGACTAGTGACTGGTGACTGGGATATATCAGACTCCCGTATCGTCATTTTGAGCGAAGCCCTCGAATCTTTTTCGTTCGCGATCAGGCGGACAATGTTTGAAAACCCCAAATGGGAAACCTGTTATTTCTCAAACCTTCGGACATCGCCCTATTTATACTCTGCGGCGCTTCATTATTTTATGCGCCGCACCACCATTTCTCATTTCTAATTTCTCATTTCTAATTCATGCGAGGCTTTCATCCGCAATCCATGGGTGCCCCGCTCTAAGGGATAATCCTGAACCCTGAACCCCGAACCCATTTCTATCCCCCTTCCAAAGGAGAACATCTATGAAACAGCAGTTTATCACCATTCGCCCGGAAGACCTCTTGGAGCGTGTGGCGCGATTCAAAAAAGAAGGCTGCCGCCTGGTCCAGATCCTCTGCACCCGTACCACGGAGGGCTTCGAACTGACATACACCTTTGACAAAAATTATTTCCTCTACCACCTGCGTCTGACCGCGGCGCTGGGCGGCTCCGTCATGAGCATCACGAGCCTGTACTGGTACGGCTTTGTGTGGGAGAATGAGATCCACGATCTTTTCGGGCTGGATGTCCGTTTCATCGCGCCCGATGTGGACTATGGCGGGCATTTCTACCACCTCGCGCAGAAGACGCCGTGGCATGACCTGTCGAATGCCGTCCACGCAAAGCAGGCTGTGAAGGTGAACCTTCGAAGTGGTCTTGGCGTCGATGCATCTGTCGTGAAGAAGGAGGAGGGCAATGGCTGAACTCACTACCGTTTCCTTTGGCCCGCAGCATCCGGTTTTGCCGGAGCCGATCCATCTGGATCTGGAGCTGAAGGATGAGAAAGTCGTCCGCGCCGTGCCGTCCATCGGCTACGTCCACCGCGGACTGGAAAAGCTGGTCGAGAAGCGCGATTTCAAGCAGTTCATCTATGTCGCAGAGCGCGTCTGCGGCATCTGCTCCTTCGGGCATGGCTGGGGCTATGCGAAGGCCGTCGAAGGGCTGATGGAGATCGACGTGCCGCGCCGTGCGAGCTACCTGCGTACGATCTGGCATGAGCTTTCCCGCCTGCACAGCCATCTCCTGTGGCTCGGGCTTGGCGCGGATGCGCTGGGCTTCGAGAGCCTTTTCATGCACTGCTGGCGGCTTCGTGAGACGATCTTGGATATTTTTGAAGAAACGACCGGCGGCCGCGTCATCTTCTCCGTCTGCGAGGTGGGCGGCGTGCGCCGTGACCTCACGGATGCCATGAAGAAGAGCATCGAGGAGAGGCTCACCGGCCTGCGCAAGGAGATCGAAGAGATGGCGTCTGTCTTTCTCTATGACGATACCATCCAGACGCGTCTGGAGGGAGTCGGTATCCTTTCGATGAATGAGGCGATGGAGCTGGGCTGTGTCGGCCCGATGGCACGCGCCAGCGGCGTCCCGAATGATTACCGTATGGCCGATGATGACGGCGCATACAGGGATCTGGGATTTCATCCGGTCTTAGAGCAGACCGGCGACTGCCTCGCCCGTGCGAAGGTACGCATCCGCGAGCTCTACCAGTCTATCGACATCATTCTAGGCGCGCTCGAAAATCTCCCGGAAGGCGCGATCGCATCGCCTGTCCGCGGCGTCCCGCCCAAGGGTGAATTTTTCACCCGCGTCGAGCAGCCGCGCGGCGAAGCCATCTACTATATCAAGGGAAATGGCACCAAGAACCTCGAGCGCTTCCGTCTCCGCACCCCGACGAACTGCAATATCGCGGCCCTCGTCAAAATGCTGCAGGGCTGCGACCTCGCCGATGTACCGAATATCATCCTGACCATCGACCCCTGCATCAGCTGCTGCGAAAGATAGGTCGGGTTCAAGGTTCAAGGTTCAGGGGTGCGGTGGAACAGTTGGGGAATCAGTGCTTCCCTAGAAATGCGAAATGGTGGTGGCGGCTTCGCCGCAAATATAATGGCGCTTCACGCTCTACCTCCTTCCTCTGGAAGGAGGTGCCCCGAAGGGGCGGAGGTTGGCAATGCGCAGCATCGCAAGATTCGCGAAGCGAATTTGAATGGAGGATGACAGCCTTCCCCGTATAGTACCCCCTTCCCGAGGGGAAGGGGCTTTATATAGAACTCGCGGCGCTTCCAAAGTATGATGCGCCGCACCACTAACCTGAACCCATCAACCTGAACCCTTATTTTTCCCCAAGTCAAAAGGAGGCTTTCACATATGAGTTACCTGGTATATATCAAACAGGCTGTGGCGAATTTATTCAAGCCTCCTGTGACCTCGGAGTATCCGCTGGCACCGAAGACCTTCTGTCAAGGTGTCCGCGGGCGTGTGGTGAATGATGTCAGCCAGTGCATTCTCTGCGGCATGTGCGAAAGAAGCTGTCCCTCCGGCGCACTCACTGTCGATAGGAAGACAGGCGAGTGGAGGATCGATCCATTCTCCTGCATCCAGTGCGGCGCATGTGTGGAGGCGTGTCCGAAGAAGTGCCTTTCCATGGATCCGCACTATGCGATGCCGGGCCTTACAAAGACGGAGATCATTCTGACCGTCGTCAAGAAGGAGGGCGTCAGCGAAGTCAAGAAGACTGTCGCCGCGCAGAATACAGACATGCTCGCGATGGATGATCGAAGCCATATCGTCAATAATGTGATGAAGTGCGTTTTTTGCGGCATGTGTGAAAGAAACTGTCCGGCGGGCGCCATCACCGTCGATCGTGCGAACCGTACATGGCGCATCGATCTGGAAGCCTGTGTGAACTGCGGTACCTGTATCGACAATTGCCCGAGAAAGTGTCTCTCGCTCGGCTGCTACCTGGGAAATCGGACAGAGATCACCGTTCACGGCGTCTCGAAGATCCGAAGAAGACCCGCGGGGCAGCCCGTCATAAAGGAAGTACAGCCGCCGGCAGCTACGGAAGCGGCTGTGGCTGATAACCACGTGAAAAATGACATCGAAAAATGCCTCTTCTGCGGCAAGTGCGAAAAGACCTGTCCGGTGGACGCCATCACGATCGACCGCAGAAACCGTACATGGACGATCGATCGGAACAAGTGCATCACCTGCGGCGCCTGTGCGCTTGACTGTCCGGCGAAGTGCCTTTCCCTCGAAGATACATGGGGAGAAGGAGAAAATAAAGCCGCTGTCACCACCTATCAGGGCAAGGTCCTGACCCGCCGCCCGCGCGTGCGCCCAGTGCCCTCGGCACCGAAGGTAGAACCACCGAAGACAGCTCCCGTCCCAGAGCTGGTCAAGGACGTGCCGCAGTCGGAGAATCCGCATCATGTGAAGAA
>ULVA01007485.1_pt1 | contig 20123 bp, 13 predicted proteins | sample 1958811 | NCBI WGS metagenome assembly ULVA01 (sample SAMEA4835768, study PRJEB28245) | human gut metagenome | biome: gut microbiome; material: fecal sample | place: Denmark | collected 2008
ATATACTATATAGTATTATTCGTATTATATATAATTTATCCAGTACTAAGAAACTATTTTCTCATGTCTCAAACTAGAAGTCATTTTCGAAAACGTTAAACGTTATCATGTAAGAACGGACCTCCACAACAGGGGCATCTCCGCAAACCTGGGCTGACTGAAAATCAAAAACGTAACAATGTAACAATGTAACAATGTAACAACGCAACTTTGAGCTGAGGCAAGCATAAGTTACGACCAAACACAGTCGTAACCTACGACCAAACGTAGTCGTAAGCTATCTACAGAGACGGACGTAAGCAACCCTCGGCAAGGTCCCTGGCCAAGACCACCAAAAACGGAAGCAAAAAGAAGGGGAAAAAAGAAGGATTGTTTAGGCAAACGCCACCACTTCAACACATTAGGCCCGACGACTCAAAAAATGATTTCGCCACAATGCTCGTGTCTCCCTCCAAAAGGGGTTGAACTATCCCATCATGGCAAGCAAAAGCCCTTCAAAAGGGGATGAAAACCAAGAAAAAACGTCCTGTTAAGGTTATTTAACGGAAGCCCCCACATTTTTGCAATTCTTAGTAAATTTGCACCCGAGAAGCAACCATTCTCCTCGCTTTGCGCACCTTTTGCCACACCTGAAGGCGACCACAAGGGACACGCATCTGAGCAAGAAAACACTAAGAAAAAAATAGTGATCAATAAACATAGTAAATAACACCAAAGAGAGAACATTAAAACGATGAGAACAACTACATCACAACAAGGCAAGCGCTGCCCATGGTGGCGCAGCCTGAGTAGTAGTTTCGCCACGGCGCTCCTTGCAGCAGCCCCCCTTGTAGCCTCTGCTCATACGGGCGACGCGACGCGAAACGACGGAATGGTCGGAGTGGCCACACTCAAGGGTCAGACTAAAGACCAGATTGTTGCGGCCAAAGTTGCTGACAACGAGGTCGGATCGCTGAACGATCCGAACAAGGTCTTTTTCTTTTACAACGTAAAAACGGGCAAGTTTCTCAGCATGGGAGGCTATTGGGGTGTGCATGCTGCGCTAAAGGACACCCCCGTTGCCTTTTGGGCGCAGGATGGAAGCAGCAAAGCCATCAACTTTGCCCAAGACCTAAAAACCCAGCAGGGTTCTTTGATGAAATGGGTCGAGAATAGTAAAGCCACCGACGAGGGCGTATTTCTTGACCGAGGAAACAGCTTGTCTCAGTACTATACCGGATTCAACGGCTGGTTCCTCGAAAAGGATCCAACCGACGTAGAGCATAACACCTATAGGCTCTACACCTATCAAGGCATAACTACGCTTAGCAAAAAGGTCTATCTCTCGGCGCTTGGAGACGTTGCATCAGAAAAGAACTGCGATGCGGACTCAAAAAGCGACCTTACCAAGAGCGGACTGTGGGACGAGCACACCCTGTGGCGTATCATTTCCTTGAAGGAGATTCAGGATTTGATGGCTGTAGCGTCCGAGAACCTGACCGACCCGCTTGACCTTACCTTCAAGTTGGCTTACCCCGGATTCGATCGTGGCCGAATGGACATCGATGCTTGGAAAGTGGTCGCCACAGGTGGCTACGCAAGAATCGGACTGGAGCAATGCTTCCACAAGTTCGTACCCAATGGTAAAACAGAGTCCTTGACGCGCGGTAGCGACAAGAACTACGACAATACGTTCGACAAAAACTACGAGTTCCCGTACAAGGGAGACCAGCTCCAAACCTTCGCTGACCGTGAGGACTACAAGCGCCACATGGCCAAATACTTCTGTATGGACGTACGCGGTGTGCACGGCTACATCTACCAAAAGCAGAATGTGACGAAGGCCGGCACCTACGTCATCGAGTGCAAGGGCTACTCCAACACCACGAAAGCCATTCTCTTTGCCGGTATTGGACAAAACAATGGCTCCGGCTTGGTCGAGGGCACCAAGCGCACGACCACGCTGAACCAGGTCAGCAACATGTCGGCAGACGAGCAGGCACGCCTCCACGTGGACGAGCTGAACATGGACTATGCGGGCAAGGAGTTCTACGAGTCAAGCAAATATACCAATAGCGTGATCGTACAGGTGACGGAACAAATGATCAAGGATGCTGGTAAAGAGGGTGTCAGCATCGCCTTCGGTCTCAACATTGGCGATGGCAGCCAAACTCCCAACCTCAACGAATGGACTGTATTCGACGATTTCCGTCTGATCTACGTAAGCAACACGGAGAAAGAGGACCTCGTTCTCGACGAACTTCGTGGCGACTTGGAGTATCTGAAGAATGGCATTACCTACAAGAACCGTGTGCTCCGCCTTGCCAAGACGTTCAAGCAGAACAGCTGGAACTCCTTCGTGCTGCCCGTAGATCTTACGGTTAAGCAGCTTCGCGATGCCTTTGGTGGCACCGTGCGCCTTGCCAAGCTCAATAACCTCACGGACACCGAGCTGCAGTTCAAGACCGTAACCCTCGACGGAAAAGCCGACAAGGATACCGCTCTCGTTGCTTACCAGCCGTACATCATCTTCCCGTCCAAGACGATGGAGGACCACAATAATAGCCCCTACACGGCCACCATCGCTAAGAATGGAAGCACGGAGAATCCCCATAAAGTAACGATCCAGGCTCAGCGCTTCGAGATCCCCAATGTCACGTTCGCGACGAACGCAAGCAATGAGAACGACCTCAGCAACATGGACGACTACTGGACGACGAAGCTGACCCATAACGTGGGAACGATCACGGCCTACGGCACCTTCGTCCGCACCTTCGACCCAGAGGCCACACAGGACGAGACCACGGGTGTTTGGTCATTCTCCCCCAGCAAGGGCACAATCATCCCAGGCTACGACGACCTGGTGGGAAGCTACTTCTTCGACTATGGCAACGTATATTATACCGAGAACCCGGATAAGGTGCGCGGCCTGCGCGGCTTCTCCTGCTGGTTCAGGCCCAACACGAACAACGGCACGAAGCCCGCAGTCTCTATCGACGGCGTGACGCAGGAGGCAGAGTTGACGGCCATCGGCGAGCTGATCGTAGGCCCTGAGGCTGCCAACCGCTACGGCAAGAACGATGGCGTGTACAACCTCCAGGGACAGCGTGTCGGCAATACGACCGAGGGTCTGCCCAGCGGCATCTACATCGTCAACGGACGCAAGCATGTGGTAAGATAATCCTATCAGACAAACTTCAAAAAAGGACTTAAGAAAAATGAAACGTAAATATATCAAGCCCACAACCACCGTGGTGAGGGTGGAGACGCAGAACAACTACTGTGCTGCTACGTCTTGGAGCGTACGCGACGCCAGCGGAGCAATACAGTCAGACGCCGACAGGGATTATGTCCTCACGGACGAGGACGAAAGTGTAAACACTTACGATCCTTGGAACAGCAAAATCTGGTAGTCTGCGCGGCATAAGACCATCGGAATCAACTACCTACGAGACTTGAGGAACCATGGACGGAAACCAGCAATGGCATACGTACATGGTTTTTGGGCTTCTATCCAGACTTAGTTGCCGTTTCGTATCGGGAAGCTTTTCCGCATCGTCCTTTTGCCCAAGAAGGCTACTTTTTTCATCCAAGAAGGCTGTTTTTTCAATCATTTGCATCATCACAGTTATCACCTTATATGAGAAAGAAATATACCCCACCCCAGTCTCAGACGATCCCGCTCGACGTCTCAGGAAGGATGCTCGACACTTTTTCCATCCAAAAACCTAGTGGCAAAGGCAATCCGGGCACGATACGCATCCAAAAGCGTCCCGACACCATTTTACCCTTCACGCAGGAGGAAGAGGAGGAGGAAGACGACAGGAAAGACGCAACTCTTTGGGAGTTTTAGCATGGGACAAAGCCAGTCTATGGTAGCACCAAAAAATCAATCACCGAAAACAAACTAACATGAACATACTTCTATCTCTGTTGGTGTCGTCAGTCTATATTTTCAACGCGCAGGGACAATACCTCTGCATCGGCGAGGACGGCACTCCCACGCTCTCCGACGCACCCGTGAGCCTCGACGTCACACGGGTGGACGAGGTCGCCGAGGCCGGGCGTTTCGACCTCGACTACACGGGCATGAAATGGATTCTCAAGCCCTCCGCGGAGCACACCTACACCCTCGGCTACCAGGTGGGAGAAGCCAATGCCACCACCTTTGTCTATGTGCGCTCGGGCGCCATGGCTACGACGTTTGAAGAGCCCGACGCCACCTTCCTCGATGGCCAGTGGGCGGTATCTACTGGCGAGGAGAGCCAGCCCATCCTCCTCGACGAGACGGCTGACTATGTCTGTCCTCAATTCTACAAGCAGCATGTCGATGTCACGCTCCAGCGCAGCCTGGTCGCGCAGGAGTGGAACACGCTCTGCCTGCCGTTCCCGCTGCACGCGGATCAGGTCAGCGCACTTTGGGGTGAGGGCACGCGCGTGGCTAAATACACGGGCGACACAGGTGCCAAACTCCTTTTCAGCACCTGCGAGCACATCGAGGCGGGCGTGCCCTACGTCCTGAATCCCGAGCGGGTCAGCGAAGACCACACCTATCGGATCGAGGGTATTGACATCATCTCTTGGGATCGCGGCAACCAGTCGCGCGAGACAGTAGCCGACGGCACCCGCTTCATCGGCTTCTATAGCCCCACGATGGTTCCAGCCAATGCCTACGTCTTCGGCGACGGCGACCGGATGTATTGTCTCGAAACCGACATGGGAGCCAATGGCTTCCGTGGCTATTTCCAAAGCAACGATCCGCAGGCTGCCAATCGCAACCTCGGCTGGACAGTAGAGGACCAGGAGGTCACCTCCGTCCCGCAGACCGCACCCGTGGTCTCTCGCCCTGCCGATGGCACCGTCTTCAACACGGGTGGCCAACTAGTGCGCCGCAAGGGTTCTGCCGAACCTCTTGCCCCCGGCCTGTATATCGTCAATGGTATCAAAATCATCGTCAAATAAGTCTCACACAATGAAAACTACACAACACATCCTACTGTGCCTTCTGCTGTGGGCCTTCTCCGCTGCCCATGCCCTGGCGGCACACACCGATGGCGAAACGAAGTTTATCAAGGCGGGGAGCGACTTCTCTGCGCTGGACGTCTCTCAGATTCCCAGCGGCCGACTGTGGATGCTCTCCACCAACGGAACTGCTTCTGGCAAAAACTTCACCATCGATTTCTCAAAGAAAAGCCTGGAGATAGTCCTCGACGTCTCCGCTTGCACCTCCGCCCTGGAGAACATCATCTCCTTCGGAAAGAAGATACAGGACTGGAAGGGCAACAACCTCCACTTCTATTATATCCCAACCAAATTCCCGCTGCCTTACACTTCCAGCAGGGGACAAAAATTCTACGAGCGACTCCGCGGAAGCTGGGTCAACACGTGGCAGAACACGCAGACCGAGTTGGACGTGGAGCTTGATGACAACACGAAGATCCTCACCATCCATCTGACCAAGGATGGCTTCTATGTCAACGGCGTGCTGCAGCAGGCTTCCGGCTCGGCTATCTCTGCCTTGTTCTCCTCCGGGTCTTCCACCATCCAGATAGGTAGTGCCGAGGGGGAAGTCCGCAGCCATGCCGTCTGCAAGCGCGTGCGCCTGATAGACTATGTCGATATGAGCAAGACAGACAACATCGCGTCCTGGACCAGCAACCCACAGAAGTTTGAGGACCACAAGGAGGCTGCCCATACCACCTTCCTGCCCTATCGCTCCACGGCGCAGCTCCGTGCAGACGCAACCCACTACGATGCCCCTTGGCTGCCGACCGACGAGACACGCTCGCTGGTGAGGAGCCTCAACAGCAGCGAGAACGGCGAGGAGTGGCAGTTCTGCTATGTCAAGGGCACAACAAGCGGACCCGCAGCCAGCGAGTTCTACGCCAAGGACTTCGAACAGTCGCCCTACTATGTAGCCAGCCAATGGAAGCCCATCCGCGTGCCGCTCTCCTGGGAGATGGCGGGCTACGGAAGGCCTGTCTATACCAACATCGGCTATCCCTTCGAGTACAATCCGCCAAAGGCCGTGGACAGCCAGCGCGAGACCAACGAGAACGACAATAATGCCACGGGCTTCTACCGCCGCCAGTTCACGCTCGACGACTCGTGGCGCGACAAGCGCGTCTTCCTCCATTTCGACGGCGTCTATAGTGCCGCTGCCGTTTGGGTCGATGGCAACTATGTCGGCTACTCGCAGGGATCCAATACCGATGCGGAGTTTGACATCACCGCAGCCCTGGAGAAGCAGGCCGACGGCAGCATCCGGACGGGCAGCTCGGCAGACAACGTCCACCAGCTCTCCGTGCGCGTCTATCGCTGGTGCGACGGTTCCTATCTCGAGGGACAGGACATGTGGCACCTTTCGGGCATCCACCGCGACGTCTATCTCGTCGCCACACCCAAGGTCTTTGTAGCCGACCACGTCATCACCACCGACCACATGGCCGCAGATGCTACCAGCGGCACGATGCAGGTCGCGCTCACCATCGACAACCGCGACCGCGTGGCAGGTGCCAACAAGACCATTGCCGTCACGCTCAGCGACAAGGAGGGCAACGTGGTAGCTACTGGCACGGCTGCATACCAAAGCAAACAAGACAACAACGGAAGACAGACCCTGACCGTGAGCCTTCCGGGACTCAAGGGCCTGCATCCTTGGAGTGCGGAGTCTCCTTATTTATATAATGTGACGGTGAGCCAGCGTGCTGCCGACGGTACGGAAGAGATGGCGTTCAACACGAAGTATGGTTTCCGCACCATCTCGCTGACGAAAAACCCGAACGTCGTCTATGTCAATGGCCAGCGTGTCTTCTTCAAGGGTGTCAACACCCAGGACACGCATCCCGAATACGGACGGGCCATCGACGTGGAGACGATGATGAAGGACCTGACGATGATGAAGCAGGCCAATGTCAACACGGTACGCACGTCCCACTATCCGCGCCAGCCGAAGATGTACGCCATGATGGACGCTCTGGGATTCTATGTGATGGACGAGGCCGACGTGGAGTGCCACTATGACTGGATATGGGGATGGAGACACTTAACCAAGAGACTCACCTCAGACGGAAACTGGACCGCTCAGTATGTGGACCGCAACGTGCGCATGGTGGCGCGCGACCGCAACCACCCCTGCGTCACGTTCTGGTCCTTGGGCAACGAGTCGGGAAGCGGCCTCAACTTCGAGAAGGCCTATGCGGCCGTGAAGGCCCTCGACGGCCGACCCATCCACTATGAGGGTACGACCAACTGGAGCAACGCCAGCACTTCGGACCTCTATTCCAATATGTATCCCACGGTGGACTATGTGGCAAGCAATAAGAATGGAGTCAAGGATCGTCCCTATTTCATCTGTGAATATGCCCATGCCATGGGACAAGCCGTAGGCAACCTGAAGGACTATTGGGAGGCCATAGAGAGCAGCACGGGCATCATTGGCGCCTGCATTTGGGACTGGGTGGACCAGGCCATCTACCGCGTGGAAAGTGGATCTGGCATCGTGGCCGACAAGACCAAGAATGGTTTTCACAATTGGACCTCGGGCTACGACTACAACGACATCGCGCTGCTTGGAGTTGGCTTCCAGGGCAACTTCCTCAACAACGGCCTCATCACGCCCGACCGCGCCTGGACCTCCAAGCTCACCGAGGTGAAGAAGGTCTATCAGTATGTGGCGTTCTCCGACTTCGACGCGGCCTCACGCTCAGTCTCCCTCACCAACAAGTATGCCTTCACCACCATTTCGCCCGAGCGCTACGACCTCGCCTTCCGCGTGTTCAAGGATGGACGGCTGGTGGAGGAGGCTACTATAGGCCACTTCGACGCGATCGCGCCGGGAGCCTCGGCACGCATCGCCCTGCCGCTGAAGACCGTGACCGACGAGGCGAGCGAGTATCTCGTCAATGTCGAACTGCGCATCAAGGAGGACTGCGCATGGGCGGAGGCTGGCTACAATATCGCCGATGAGCAATTTGCCCTGACCGCGCGCCCAACCTGGACCGCTCACACGTCCAACGGAGGATCCCTGACGATCAGCGGCAATTCCGTCTCGGGCAACGACTCCGAGGGCAACGACTTCCGAATGGCTTTCGACGACAATGGCAAGATGACGGCGTGGACCTATGCGGGCAAGCAGATTCTGCACACCAATGCCAATGGCACGATAGCTTCGGGAGCTGCGCCCGACTTCAATAGCTGCCGAAACATCGACAACGACAAAGAGAGTACCGGTACCGCAAAGATCGGATGTGTCAATTCGTCCACAACAAAAATCATCGAGGCTTTGACGAAAGACGATGCTTCGGGCTGCGCCACCATGACGGTGCAGGGCAATGCCAAAAACTGCCAGTACACCATCCGCTACACGGTCTATCCCGATGCCACGGTTGACATGGAGACGACGTTCTCTCCTTCGGGAGCTACACGCCGTCTGGGTCTCGGCCTGCAACTGGCTTCCGGCTTTGAGAATGTGGAGTTCTATGCGCGTGGTCCGCGCTCCAACTATTCCGACCGAAAGACAGGTTCCTATCTCGGACGCTTCACCACCACGGTCGATGATATGGTGGAGGAGCAAATCCACCCACAGACCTACGGCGACCATGAGGATCTGCGCGAACTGCTGCTCAGCAACAAGGAGGAAGGACTCACGCTCACAGTCCAGGTTGATGGCCAAGCCTCATTCTCGCTCTCTCATTTCGATGAGTCGAAGTGGATAGAAGAAGGCAGCAACCTGTGGAAAATACCCACTCATTGGTACGACCTCGTGCGTAAGCCCCAGGTGTTTGCCCATATCGACTATTGGCAGCGCGGACTGGGCAACAACAGTTGCCAAGGCGACGTGGTCCTGCCGAAATATGAGTGTCCCACCTCAGGCGACCATACATACACGCTGCGGTTGAGACCCAATCTGTAGTTGCAACTTGCGTTGATCTGATTCAACGATCGCCTTATTCAACATTTGCAGCCCACGGGAAAAAACAGACACTTGCCTGTTTCCCCGTGGGCTGCTTTGTCATCATAACGGTCATGAGAAAAGCGGAATGGCAATTCTCATTGTTACATTGTTACATTGTTACGTTGTCACGTTTTTGATTTTTGATGACGCATTAACGTTATAACGTTTAACGTTTTTGTTTTCGGAAGGCAGCACAACACAAACTATGCTCGCCAGGACAAAACCTGCAGCAAAAGACGCCCGCTAAAAGGTGGCTGTGCGTTGACACAATGGTAAATATCTGCCACACAGGGGGTTGAAAGCAAGTTAAAAACAAAGCTTTAATCTTATTTAACGCTTTACCCCCCTAATTTTACAATGATTAGTAATTTTGTACCCAAATAGATTGTGCATTCCTGTCAGAATCAACCTGTCGCCCTACCTGACGGCGAACAAACTGGGTTAGAACTGAGCATGGAGGTACTAAAAACAACAGTGATCATTACTAATTATCTAAAGAGAACATTAAAACGATGAAAACAACTACTTCACAACACGGCGAACGCTGCTTATGGCGGCGCAGCTGGAGTGTTGGAATCGCCACGGCACTCCTCGCCGCTGCACCCTATGTGGCATCAGCACAAAGGAACGGCGCAACGGGTGGCGAAAACTCAAGCGCTACTGGCAAAGGCGTAGGCGACCTACCGGGACACACCTTTGAGGATCTCCAGGCGGGTATCACCTCGAGCTGCTCCTACGACGATCCGACCAAGGTGTACTTCCTCTACAACGTGGGAACGGGCAAGTTTCTCAACATGGGAGGCTACTGGGGCGTGCATGCCTCTTTGAAAGACTACCCGATGCCGCTTTGGACACTGGAAGGAACGTCTTTGGAGAATGGTTCGCGCTCTCTCAACTTCACACAGAACATCAGTACTACGCAGGGCAGTCTGATGAAATGGGTGACCTCGGGAAACCCCACGACCGATGTTGGCGTTTTCTGCGACCGTAATAAAAGTAACAATTCCAACGGACACGACGGCTGGTTCTTTAAGAAGACAACCGATTCGTACGGAAAGGACGCCTACTTGATCTACACATTCACAACTCCTAACCCTTCTGCATCCAGCGAAACCGACGGAATGTATCTCACGGCCTTTGCCGAAGGACAGGCCACGGCCGACAAAAACTGTGGAGCGGATACATACGCGAATATCTTCACCGACAACACGCCTAACGACTATAGCAAATGGCGCGTCCTCACCCTGCAGGACTTCTACGCTTTGCTGAAAGAGAGCAGCGAGAATCTGAATGCTCCGATCGACTTTACCTTCTACTTGAAGTGCCCGGGGTTCGAGCGTGGAAGAACGGATATCAACGGCTGGCAAACATTTACCTCTTCCGTTGCTACGGAATCGTACTACCGTATCGGTCTGCAGGAGTACAACTGGAAGACGAAGACGGAGGTATCGACTTCGGCCACTCCCCTGTCACGCGGCACGGGCGAACGGTATAACAACGGTGGATTTTTTTCATCAGCGTCTTCAACGTCCAACTCATATAGCTTCCCCTGCTCGGGCACTACTGCCCAAAAGTTTGGAGGCGCCACAGACTACCTGCGCCACATGGGTAAGTTCTTCTGCATGGACGTACACGGCACGTACGGCTACATCTATCAGAAGATGTTTGTGAAGCACGCCGGAACCTACGTCGTACAGTGCAAAGCCTACTCCAACACGCCGAAAGCCCACCTCTTCGCAGGTGTCGCAGGCAAGGATGGCCAAGGCGTGGACCTTTTTGACGGTTCAAAACGCACGACCATGCTTAGCCAAGTCAGCCACATGACCGAGGCCGAGAAGTCTCGCCTCCATGTAGCAGAGCAGAACATGGACTATGCGGGCAAGGAATTCTACGAGACGAACAATTATATCAACAGCGTGACCATAGATGTGACGCAGGATATGATCGACCAAGCTGTCCAAGCTGGCGCAGAGGGCGCCTGCATCGCCCTCGGTCTCTACATTGGCAACCCCAACGACCCCACTGAGACGCCCGACGCCGACGAGTGGACGGTGTTCGATGAATTCCGCGTGCTCTACGCCAGCAACGTGAAGGGCAAGGACCTCGTACTCGACGAGCTCCGTGGCGACCTGAACTACTTGAAGGAGGGCGTCACCTACAAGAACAGTATCCTCCATCTTGCCAAGACGTTCACCATGAATCACTGGAACTCCTTCGTACTGCCCGTGGATCTCACGGCCAACCAGCTTCGCACGGCCTTTGGCAACGACGTGCGCCTTGCCAAACTCAAGACGCTCACAGAGACCGAGCTGCAGTTTGAGACCGTAAACCTCGACGAGAACACCAATATCGCTCTCGTGGCTTATCAGCCGTACATCATCTTCCCGACCAAGACGATGGAAAAGTACAGTCCCTACACAGCTACCATCAGCGAGACTAACAAGGTAGTGATCCAGGGCGAGCACTTCAAGATCCCCAACGTCACGTTCAAGATGACTGCTGACGGCAAGAACGACCTCTCGCAAATGGACGAAAGCGACTGGACGTCACAGCTGACCCACGACGCGGGAGCCATCACGGCCTACGGCACCTTCGTCCGCACCTTCGACCCGAATGCTACACAGGACCAGACCACGGGTGCTTGGACCTTCTCCAGCAACAAGGGAAGGATCCGCGATGGCTACGACAAGCTCATAGGAAGCTACTTCTTCGACCTGGGCAACGTCTATTACTCTGACACGAAGGAGCGCGGCCTGCGCGGCTTCTCCTGCTGGTTCAAGCCCAACAAAGAAGCAACAACGCTCGCAGTCTATATCGACGGCATGAAGCAGGAGGCAGCGCTGACAGCTATCGGCGAACTGATCGTAGGTCCCGAGGCTGCCAACCGCTACGGCAAGAACAATGGCGTGTACAACCTCCAGGGACAGCGTGTCGGCAATACGACCGAGGGTCTGCCCAGCGGCATCTACATCGTCAACGGACGCAAGCATGTGGTAAGATAATCCAATCAGACAAACTTTTAAAAAGGACTTAAGAAAAATGAAACGCAAATATATCAAGCCCGTAACTACCGTGCTGATGGTGGAGACGCAGAACAACTACTGTGCTGCTACATCTAATAATAAATGGGTTGTAGGCACGAAGTTCTACGACAACGGCGAGGCGGATGTAGAGAACTCCTTCACCGACCGTGGCTATTTCCGTACGGACAAGGACATCAAGGGAGACATGTACAACCCTTGGGATTGCAAGGAGTGGTAGTCCGCGCGGCATAAGGCCGTCGGCAACGACTACATATTATAATTAGATCAATGGACGAAAGCCGCTTTAGTTGGCTTTCGTCCATTTCTGTTTGAGCGAGAAGCCTCTGGTGTTCCCCCACACAAAAACTTCTGCCGAGAAAATCGGGTAAAACGCTGCCCCATTTCAAAGTTTCTTTTTACCTTTGCACTTGCATCAGCGTGCCACACGCTGCCTTCGGCCGCGCATGGCGATCAACGATCGATATTAAATCAAACTATTCATGGAAGTCCGTGGCGGAGGCTGTCCTTCCCACGGGTTCGCCTTTTAACTAAGACATGGAAAAAAGAAGAACTTTGAAAAACTGGATCATCGCCACCCGACCCTGGGCCTTGCCCGCCTCAGTGATGCCGATCCTTATCATGTGGGCCTACCTCTACAGTCAGAGCGACAAAGGCGCGGCCCACATCAATTGGCTCAACGCCCTGCTCTGTCTCCCGCTGCTCTCCATCGTCCACTCGGGCGGCAACATGGTGAGCGACTACTTCGACTTCACGTGGGGCGTGGACACGAAGGCCTGCAGCAATGGCGTGACGTGGATACACGACGGCACGTTCCGCCCAAAGGAGATCCTGCGCTATGGTCTGGTACTCGTGGCGCTGGCCGTGCCCATCGGCGTGTTTCTGCTCTACAACTCGTCGTGGTCGGGATGGTGGATCGGACTGGCGGGCGTCCTGCTCGCGTTGGTCTATCCCTGGATGAAGTCCCACCACCTGGGTGACATCAACATCCTCGTGAGTTTCGCCCTGATCCCTGCCCTCGGCACGTTCTTCGTGGCCGTGGGGGCCTACGACCCGCAGTCGCTACTGATGATCCTGCCCATCGGCCTCATCACAGTGGCCATCCTCCATGCCAACAACACCCGCGACGTGAAGACAGATCTTCAGGCCGGACTCGGCACCATCACAACCTCGGTCTCGCTGATGAACGCCAAGGCCATCTATACCTTCGAGATCTTCGCTCCCTACGCCCTGGCCGTGCTCTATGTGGTTCTACTGGGACAGCCGTGGACGCTGCTGGCGGTCGTGCTGACGTTGCCCCTGGCCCTGCGCAACGTGCGGACGATGATCCAGGCCGAAGACGACCTGCCCTACCGAGGCATTCAGCGACTCGACCAGACGACGGCGCAGCTACAGATGGCCTTCGGCCTCCTCTACGCCTTGGGCTTCTTCCTCGGCAGTTGGCTGGGAGTATAAGAACTTATATATATAAGAAATGAGAAAGACCATTGCTGCCGTCCTCATCGCAGCCCTGCTATGGTTTGTGATGTTCTCGCCCTGGACGGCGCCACACATCAACTTCTGGTACACGATGACGTGTTCGGCCCTCACCCTCACCACTCTCTCTACGGTCTGGTGTAGAGAGTGGCTGAAGGACCTGCGGTTCTCGCCCCGCGCGGTCGCAGCGGGACTGTCGATTGCCTTCGTGCTGTGGTGGGTGTTCTGGACGGGCGACAAGGTGTCGCAATGGATGTTTGGTTTCGCACGCGGCCAGGTGGATATGATCTACTCCATGAAGGGCGGCACGCCCCCTGCCGTCATTGCCGTCCTGCTCCTCCTCGTCATCGGTCCGGCAGAGGAGATCTTCTGGCGCGGCTTCATCCAGCGGCGGATGATGGCGCGCTGGGGCGCCAACGCGGGACTGGTGGCTTCCACGGCCTGCTACACGCTCGTCCACCTGCCTTCGCTCAACTTCATGCTGATCGTGGCGGCAGGAGTCGTAGGCGGCTGCTGGGGCCTCATCTATCGCTTCTTCCCGCAAAGCCTCACGGCCCTCATCATCTCCCATGCCGTATGGGACGCCTGCGCCTTCGTTCTCTTCCCCTTCTGACAGGACACAAAAAGGGGAAAGACCCACGGTCCTTCCCCTGATATTTTCTTGCGAAAAAGAATTGACAGTTATGCGTTGACCGCATCGCTGAGGTCAGCACCAGCCTTGAACTTCACCACCTTGCGTGCGGGGATGACAATCTTGGCACCCGTGGCGGGGTTGACACCCTGACGCTCGGGACGCTCGTTGACCTCGAAGGTACCGAAGCCGACCAGCTGCACTTTCTCGCCAGCTACCAAAGCATTCTTCAGTTCGCGCAACGTGGCGTCCAAAGCATCCTTGGCCTCAGCCTTCTTCAGACCCGAGCCGGCCGCAATCTTCTCGATTAACTCTGTTTTGTTCATAACTTTTCTTGATTATCGATTAATATATATTGATTCAAACGCTTGTGGGTGCAAATATAAGAGAATAGTTTTACAACACAAACTAAATTTCGGAAAAAGTGACGAAAATTGCGTAAAAAAGCGTATTGAGGGGGCTCCGTGTGCAGTTAATGAGGATTTTTTCGTAATTTTGCACGGTATAATCAAAAAGAACAAAAATGCTCACGCGCGAAATACCCGCAGTCACTAAGAATCTGCTGATCATCAACTCCATCATGTTTATCGCCACCTGGGTGACGGAAAACATGGGGATAGACCTGACCGGCTTGCTGGGACTGCACTTTTTTCTGGCTCCTGACTTCCACCTCTACCAGATATTCACCTACATGTTCATGCATGGTGGCCTCGGGCATATCTTCATGAACATGTTTATGCTGTGGATGTTCGGACCCGTGATGGAGTCCTATTGGGGTTCGAGGAAGTTCTTTTTTTATTACATAATCTGCGGCTTGGGCGCAGGCTTCTGCCAGGAGCTGGCACAGTTTGGACAGTTCTACATCATCTGCAATGAACAAGTGCCTGGCTTCACCTTCGCCGACACCATGATGGTGGTGCGGGCCAACCAGGGCTTGCTCAACCTCTGGACGACCGTAGGCGCATCGGGTGCACTCTACGGCATCCTCCTGGCCTACGGCATGTACTTCCCCAACGAGCGAATGTTTGTCATTCCCTTCCCCTTCCCCCTCAAGGTCAAGTGGGTAATCGCCGGTTCCATCGTCCTGGAACTGTTCTCGGCCATCGCGACCACCAACGACGGCGTGGCCCATCTGGCCCACCTCGGCGGCATGCTCTTCGGCTACATCCTCATCAAGTACTGGCGCAAGCATCCCTTCATGGAAGGCAACGGCTTCGGAAAGCACGGAGGAGGCTGGCAGAACACGGGCCGTAAGCGCAAGAACTGGGGCGGATTTGGCAAAAACTGGGGCGGCTTCGACGTGCTCAAAGGCAAGAAAAACGCAGGCGAGACCACACGACAGGAGACCGACTGGGAGTATAACGCCCACAAGAAGGCTACCCAGGAGGAGATCGACCGCATCCTCGACAAGATACGAAAGAGCGGCTACGACAGTCTGACGAAGGAGGAGAAGCAGACGCTCTTCGACAGTAGCAACAACTAAGGGCTACGCACGACAGAAAGGGTTTCCCCGAAGTCGAGGATTCTTCCGCGGAGGCGGGGGAAACTTCCTCTGAAACGGGGGAGAAATAGCACGACGTAACCATTATAAACACGACGAGAGAGAGAACGCTATGGAGAAATTGAGAAAGGCGATGCGCCTTCTGCTGGTGGTGGCCAACTTATTGGCTATCATAGCATTGCTATTGGTGGGCTACTCCGACCTGCTCCAGCCCGAGGCGTGGCCCAAACTGAGCAACGTGGGGCTGCTGATGCCTGCCGTCATCCTCGCCAACCTCGTCTTTCTCGTCCTCTGGATACTGCTGCGCCCGCGCCTGCTGTGGCTACCCGTGGCGGGTCTGCTGCTGGCCTTTGTCCCCATCCGCCAATACACGCCCTTCAATCCCACGGAGGAGCCGCCCCACGGCGCCTTGAAACTGTTGTCATGGAACGTGGCCATGTTTGAGGGCCACGTCACGGAGGAAGGAGAGAAGAGCGAGATGATGCGCTACCTGCTCGATAGCGACGCCGACTTCATCTGTCTGCAGGAGGCCACGGACAAGGGCGACAGTCTCTCGCCCCTGAAGTTGCTGCGACACAAATACGCCTATACCGCCTTCATCCCCAAAGCCTCGGAGACCGGCCACGGCCTGTTTCTGGCCTCGCGCTACCCCATCCTGAGCCACGACTCCATCCCCTACCACTCCCCGGGCAACATGAGTGTGGACTTCCTCGTCGATGTGGGCGGCCAAAAGGTCTGCATCATCAACAACCACCTCCAGTCCTACAGCATCTCGGAGAAGGAGCGCGAGGACTTCCACCATATCCTCCAAGGCGACGTGGAGGCCGACACGGCACGCATCGAGATGCTCCAGCTGATCGAGAAACTATCGAAGGGAACGACCCGCAGGGCGGCCCAGGTGCGCATGGTGGCCGCACGTATCCAGCAGCGCCTCAAGGAGGGGCTGCCCGTCATCGCATGCGGAGACTTCAACGATACCCCCATCTCCTACACACACAGAACCCTGTCGAAGGGACTGACAGACTGCTACATAGCCTCTGGAAACGGTCCTGGACGGTCCTTCAACCGCAACGGAATCTATACACGCATCGACCATATCCTCTGCTCCGACTTCTTCAAGCCCTATGGCGCCAAAGTCGATGATAGTATCCACACAAGCGACCACTACCCTATCTTCTGCTGGTTGGAAATGCGGCCAAAACCTTAAAAAAATGACATTTAAGGCCGAAAGTTTTCCCAATATGTGAAAAAATCAGTATCTTTGCACGTTTGTAGTACGTTCGTGTCTCTTTTACGAGGCAGGACGGGCTATGAATGGGCGCTTTTTAGCTGATTAAATTCAAAAACAACAATAAAAATGCAGAACAAAGGACTAGTAATTTGCGTGGCCGTCTTGCTGACGCTCGCAAGTATCTTCTACCTGTCTTTCTCGGTAGCCACCAGCTACTATGACAGCCAGGCCGAGAAGATCAAAGATCCCATTGCGCGGCAGGACTACAAGGACTCCGTGAAGTATCTGGGCATCTACTCTTATCAGAAGTGTCTGGAGACACAAATCGGCCTCGGCCTTGACCTGAAGGGCGGTATGAACGTCATTCTGGAGATCTCCGTACCCGACGTCGTCGATGTGCTCGCTGACCACAAGACCGACCCGGCCTATGTGAAGTCGCTCCAGCAGGCCAAGAAGGAGGAGGAGACGAGCCAGCGCGACTTCATCTCTCTCTTCATCGACGCTTACCACAAGAACGCGCCGGGCCACCGCCTGGCCGAGATCTTCGCCACCCAGCAGCTCAAGGGCAAGGTGAGCACGCAGAGTACGGACGAGCAGGTGGAGAGCGCCTTGCGCGCAGAAGTGACCGCCGCCATCGACAACTCCTACAACGTGGTCCGCAACCGTATCGACCAGTTTGGCGTCGTGCAGCCCAACATCCAGAAGCTCGAGGGACAGGAAGGCCGACTGATGGTCGAGATGCCGGGTATCCGCGAGCCGGAGCGTATGCGCAAGCTGCTGCAGGGTAGCGCCAACCTGGAGTTCTGGGAGACCTACAACAACCAGGAGATCACGCCGTATCTCGTCCAGCTGGACCAGCGTCTGGCCAATGGCGACAACGGCACGGAGAAGAAGGACACGGCTGCCACTGACGGCACGAAGGCCCCGGCCAAGAAGGCTGCCTCCAAGCTGCAGCTCCGCGACAGCCAAAACGCTGCCGCCAACGCCGCCAAGAACGAGACCGATGCCCAGCTGCGCCGCGACCACCCGCTGCTCTCCATGCTTCAGACCATCCCGGGCGAGGCCCTCAGCATCGTAGGCTATGCCAACGTGCGCGACACCGCCGCTATCAATAAGCTCATCTATAGCCACCTGGCCAAGCAGGTGCTGCCCAGCGACCTGAGACTGCTCTGGAGCGCCAAGCCAGCCGACGGACTCAACCAGAAGAACGTCTTTGAGCTCCACGCCCTGAAGATCACCACGAGCGACGGCCGCCCCGTCCTGGAGGGTGACGTCGTCACCGACGCCAAGGACCAGTTTGACCAGTATGGCAAGCCGGAGGTGAGCATGTCCATGAATTCCGAGGGTGCGCGCGAATGGTCGGCCATCACCAAGGCCAACCTCGGCAAGGCCGTAGCCATCGTGCTCGACGGCGTGGTCTATACCGCTCCGCGCATCAACAGCCAGATCGACGGCGGCCAGTCGTCTATCTCGGGCAACTTCACCATCGAGGACACCAAGGACTTGGCCAACACGCTGAAGTCTGGACGTATGCCGGCTCCGGCACGTATCGTCCAGGAGGAGGTCGTCGGTCCTACGCTCGGTGCACAGTCCATCCAGCAGGGTCTCATCTCCTTCGTCATCGCTTTCGTCGTCCTGATGATCTACATGCTCCTGATGTACGACATCATCCCGGGTATGATGGCCAACGTGGCGCTGCTCGCCAACCTCTTCTTCACGTTAGGAATATTAGCCTCGTTCCAGTCGGCGCTCACCATGCCGGGTATTGCCGGTATCGTGCTGACACTGGGTACGGCCGTCGATGCCAACGTGCTGATCTATGAGCGTATCAAGGAGGAGATGAGAGGCGGCAAGGGCATCAAGGAGGCCCTGGAGGCAGGTTACAAGAACGCCTTCTCAGCCATCTTCGACTCCAACCTCACCTCGCTCATCACGGGTATCATCCTGCTCGTCACGGGTACGGGTCCGATCCGTGGTTTCGCCACCACGTGGATCATCGGTCTGTGCTGCTCGTTCTTCACTGCCGTCTTCCTGACCCGCATCGTCTATGAGAAGCAGATGGCTAAGAACCGCTGGCTCAACCAGAAGTTCTACACCTCCATCAGCAAGAACCTGATGCAGAACGTCAACTTCGGCTTCATGAAGATGAGCAAGAAGAGCTTCACGCTCTGCGGCATTGCCGCCGTGGTCTTCATCGGCAGCTTCGCCATCCGCGGCCTCAGCCAGAGTATCGACTTCACGGGTGGACGCAACTATGTCGTGACCCTCAACAAGGCCACGGAGGTAGAGAGCGTGCGCGAGCTGCTCGATGGCGCATTCGTCAACACTACGGGTACGGACGCTGGCAAGCAGGCCACGACTTCCGTCATCGCCCTCGGTACGGACGGCAAGACCATCCGCGTCTCGACCAACTACAATATCGAGTCCAACGACCCGATGGAGGACGACCGCGCAGAGACCATCCTCTACAACGCCCTCCACAAGGCTGGCTTCGTCAGCCAGGCCAACGTAGAGGCCTTCAAGAACCCGGACATCCGCACGGGCGGATCTATCATCAGCTCGGCCAAGGTAGGACCTTCCGTGGCTAAGGACATCACCTACGGCGCCATCATCAGTGTGGCCCTGGCTCTGTTCTTCATCTTCCTCTATATCTTGCTGCGCTTCCGCAACCTCGGTTTCTCCGTTGGTTCTATCGTCGCTCTGTTCTTCGATACCCTCACCGTGGTTGGTATCTACTCGCTCTGCTGGGGCTGGATGCCGTTCTCGCTGGAGATCGACCAGACCTTCATCGGTGCTATCCTGACGGTGATCGGCTATTCTATCAACGATAAGGTGGTGGTCTTCGACCGAATCCGTGAGAACCTGAAGTTGCATCCGAAGCAGGATCGCGAGACCCTCTTCAACAGCTCTATCAACCAGACGCTGGCCCGTACGATCAACACCTCAGCCTCTACGCTCATCGTGTTGCTCTGCATCTTCTTCCTGGGTGGTGAGAGCATCCGCAGCTTCTCCTTCGCCATGATCCTCGGTGTGGTCTTCGGTACGCTCAGCTCCATCTTCATCGCTTCGCCGGTGGCTTACATGGTGCTCAAGCGCAAGACGATTGACACCAACGAAGTGGCCAAAGCATAACAGAATGGTCAAGCCTGTAGCAAGGCTTACTCCACGATAAAGCAGACCCCGTTGCCTTCTCTGGGCAACGGGGTCTCTTATTTGGTTCATCCGGAAAATCGAGTGATAGGGTTTGTGCTGTTGGCAATACGTCCAGCTGAGTTAGGGAAAACAACAAATACAACTTTTACAACAAG
>ULVA01028088.1_pt1 | contig 19300 bp, 24 predicted proteins | sample 1958811 | NCBI WGS metagenome assembly ULVA01 (sample SAMEA4835768, study PRJEB28245) | human gut metagenome | biome: gut microbiome; material: fecal sample | place: Denmark | collected 2008
CCCACATTTCAGTGCAGATCGCAACGGTGCGTCCCAGATAAGCACTCAACAGCTGCGCTGTGTTATCTGCTTCTTTCTCAAAGTAAGAAAGAGGCTGATACTTTGCGAAGATCACCTTTCCGTCGTCCACAAGGATCTCAAAAGGATCGCCTTCTTTGATGTGAAGGGTACGTCTGATTTCACGAGGAATCACGATGCGTCCGAGGTCATCTATTCTTCTGACAATGCCTGTCGATTTCATATTACATTTCTCCTTTAATAGATTTCAAAATCATTCCAGAAACTCTTTCGCTTTGCTGTGCTTGTTTCTCTTTGTGTAATAGTCAAAGAGAAATTCTTTTTGTCTCTTGGTCATCAGCTTTTTGTCTGATGAGGTGACGAAGGCTGTACCCATACTGGGATTATGCAGCAGTACCCAGCCCATATCAGTGAGCTTATCTCCGGCATTTCCCATATTGAGTTCATCTTTTTTGATGGCTCCAAGTTCCTTGAGCTTTTCCCAAGCCCAATTTTGGTGTTCCGCAAACTCCACCGGATAGAATTTTCCGTCCGGTGCAAGCCAACCGTAATCGTCTTTGGTATCAGATCTCATTCTGTCGATGAAGTCTTCCACCGGATCACTCTCTTCATCATCAGAACCAGAAAGTTCCTTGAAAACAGACATAAATGGATCCTCTCCGCTTCCTTCAGATGGATCTACATCGAAGATGTCGCTTTCTCCTCCGTAATATGTTCTCCATGTTCTATTGATTGCTCGCATCTTCCAGGGGGACAGGTCAAACTCTTCAGCTATACAAGCCAGTTTCTCGGACAGTTCACGCTTCTCTGCCTTCAAAGCCTCAATCTCCTGACCCATTTGCTCGATCCGGTCTATCAAATTGAACTTTTTATCCTGCGTTTCAAGCACTTCCACGCCGTAATCGTCATGGGGATATGTACCGACAAGCCTCGCTTCACCATTGAGAATTTTGATGGCCAGAAGGAAACGGTCGCCTTCTGACATTTGATCTGTCTCCAGGCAGGACATCAGAAGTTCAATAGCGTAACGGATACGCGGCGGGTTTTCATAGAAAACTTTTTCCCGGGCGAGCCGTGTAATGGATTCTCCCCGAATGGAAAGATGAAGGAAGCGTTTCTCCTGCATATACTCATTCATCGTCTTCTTCACCCTCCTTACCTTCGAAAACATTCTCTCCGTATTTCTGGTCGTACTCTTCCGGTGTGATAATGCGGCAATCGGCCGGCGCGAAGAATGCATCCAAATAAAGCAGCTGCAAAAGACTTTCAACACTCATCCTTTTTATCAGCTGCTCATATATTTCCTGGAAACGATCTTCAGAGACTTGCCCCAAACTGGCGCATACACCACCATAGCAGGGATCTCCATTTTCATCGATCCCGAGGCCCATAATTTCCATACAAATTCTGATCTCTTTCATTTTCTCTCCTATCTTAATAAATAATTTACAAACGAAAAGGGGTTCGGTTGTGGATTATACGGGCAGGGCAATAGTCAGTCTGTCCCAGCTCAAGGCCATAGCTCCACTTTACGCTCAACTGACACGGTTTCCGTCAGCCTTTCGGCTCCCCCTTTAGGTTTGTATTTATGTTTAGGTTCCAGTCATACAATCAAGATGCATTATGTAGAGCTTAATGATTCGCAAGTAAAAAGGGTTCGGTTGTGGATTATACGGGCAGGGCAATAGTCAGTCTATCCCAGCTCAAGGCCATAGCTCCACTTTACGCTTAACTGACACGGTTTCCGTCAGCCTTTCGGCTCCCCTTTAAGTTTGCGATTTTTATTAGCCTACAATCATACAATCGTGATCAATCACTGTATCCTTCACATCAAATTTATGTGTTTGTTTCATTCCTGGGCGCTTTCAATGCTGGAGATGGCCTCATCCAGAGCATCCACAGCGCTGCTCATGTTGTCCACGGCGGCGTCTGCCGCCTCATACCTCTCAGAGCCCTGGAGGTTTTCCGGCATGTTATCCCGGTATTCTTCCTCCTCCGCCTGGAGGTTTTCCAACAGCTCTTTGGCCTCCTCAATTTTGGAGATGACCTCATCAAGAGCTTTGCGGCGCACTTTGTTCATGTTTACTTCTCCTTTCTTTTTCAAACAAAAAGGCACTAAGACACAGCCTGAGCGTTCTTGTACTCTTCTCCATCACATTCTGCTTCTTTCGTATTATTCATGATTGCAGACTGAACTTCCCGACTATGCATTGGCATAAACCAATAATTGTCATAGTTCTCTTCGCTCTCGCAAATGGGACTGGTCAGGGAATTGCCGATTTTAATAAATCCAGCGCAGCCGATCACTGAAAGCTGGATATACGCCATCAGCCCAACAACATAGTCGATATCCTGACCGCAGATCATCACATGATCTCTCCAGTCAAGATCCGGACGATGTTCTGCTACACTTCGCGCAATCGTGTTTGCGCCAGCGATCAGAGTTGCCCCTGCACCACAAGCAGGGTCATTGATGCTGATTCCGCCCTCACGTTCGATCTTCCTTACAGCATCCTGCAGTGTCATTTCTGCCATCAGCCTGCAGATGTTATAGGGTGTAAAGAACTGACCGGTCCAGTGGTTGTTCAGCTCCAATTCCATGTATGCCTCACCGAGATAATCCTGATCCGGGTTAACACCGAGCGCTGTTATCACATCTGTAATGAGATCTGTGATAATGGACATCTCCTCATCTGTATACCTTCTCCGGATTGTCTCATAGGTGTTTTCACGCTCTTCCCAATGCTCCTGATCCACAGAATTTGAAATGGCAATGGCAAACATCGTGATGAAATCGCTCCAAATCTCCCAGGTCGCATACCGGCCAGAAAGTGCAGAAATTTTCTTTGCAAAGGGAGACCGCAGATGGTTTTTCATTCTGCATTCCCCCTTTCTCTCCGGGCCGCTGTCCGATCGAAGGGAACCTGTTTGAATCCGATGCTGTCACAGAAATAGAAGATGCTCGTTGAGCCGTTTCTAAATTCCACGACATCTGAAACAGACATAGAACGACCACGGTAGCCAGGAGTATACTCGGTATTGAAAATCCGGAAGACCTCTTCGGGATCCGTAACCTCCAATTCTCCTTCAAATACCACCTCGTAGATCTCGGCAGGGATCTGGTTTCCCACGATTTTCTGGAAAAACTCCAGATTGAAGAACATCAGCCTTTTGGTGTCCAAATCGTTAGCAATTTGTTGTTTTGCAATCGTTTGCACATTCTCAGCCTGTTCCCAGAATACCCAGGAGCCATCATCGGCTGCTGAAACATCAAATTCTGGTTCTTCGGAAGAAGTGGCGATTATTGACGATATCTCGTCAAATTTGGATTATGTCGCCATTACTGAGGATGTGGGGCCAATCGCCGCAGTTGTTCAGTGGACTGCTCCGGAAGAAATACCTGTAACCGAGCTTTTGGGCTGGTATTTGCGCTACTATTCTGCAACCAATGTTGCTGAAGAGGATCCGCTGGCAGCTTATCGGCAGGAAGGTACGGATGCGCTGCTGGTAACAGCTGCGGACTTCGAAAAAGCGGCAGGGGAGTTCTTCGGTCTTGGCGCCGAATACCTCCAGTCTGATACCACGGTTTACGATGCAGAGAAAAAAGGATATTTGGCCTCCGCTGACTTGCTGGAAGCAGACACCTCATGCGTTGTACGAAAAGTTGATATTGCAGGAGAAAATGTCCTGGTAGATTTTGATTTGATCTCCTCTTCTGAAGGAAGTAAATCGTATCAGCTGATTATCAATACTTCTGATGGTATCCAGTTCAAGTCTTGCTCAACTATTTCTGATGAAATCAACGAGAAGGCCCCTGACAGCCCCACAGAGGGCCAGATCAGTCAGGCTGTCCCGGAGGGCGGGAGTACAGGCAGCAGCACATCAGAGCCTTCAGGGGCCGCCTCTGGAAAGACAGAATAAAAGGAGGAGAGTAATATGTATCAGATTGATGGAATTGAGGTGGCTCAGATCCAACTTCCGAATCCTTTGGATGATGATCCGCATCCTCGACTGATATTCCAAGGCTGGGGAGTCCATGCTGGAGATACCTTCCTTGCATGGCTGCCAGATGGCTGGCATGAAATCAGACTGGAAATTCGGAATGATCGTGAAGGACCTGCTTGTTGGTTCATCGACGATCCAAAGCTGAAGGACATTTGTCCGGTGGGCTTGTGGTGCCGTGCAAAGTAAAAGAGGTAGATGATATGAACACAGGAACCATCACAACTCTTGGCTTTGTCTTCCTTATATTCCTTATTTTGAGCGCAGCCAATCGCACCATTTCACGAGTAATGGGTTTGGCTGGGATCTGTATTTTGGCTGTGATCTTTCTCCAGGCCAGATCCGGCGTGAACCTGGTTGACTTTTCGAATATTGGGGATTCTATCACAGATCTCGGCTTTAAGATCGCAGCATGGGCTGAAGATAAGCTCTGGCCCAGCATCAATGAATTGGCCAGATGGTTGGAGACGAATTTCCTTTAATGGAGGTATTCTGTGGAGAAAATAGATCTGTCACAATTTGATGAGACCGTCTGGCACATGGTTTCCTTGGAGGTTGTGAGCTGCGGATTCGAGCTTGGCCGGAAAGGAGACAAGCTGCGGATGCTGCTAAGCTACCCGGCCTACCAGGATGTGTTAGAATACGTCCGAAAGGGTAATGTCAAAATCACTGATCACACGATGGTGATAAGAAAAAGCCTGTATTTGGATTTTTAGGCAGTTAAATCAGGCGTAAGGGGCAACCGCGTACCGTGTCTGATAGCACCACAATAATTGCACCATAGATCGGACAAAAAGAAAAGGCTGGGACCAAACGGTCCCAGCCTTTTTAACAATTAGCTCCTTTCAGTCCCAGAAATGACAGTCCACAAAATTGCTTATATCGTTGTCGTAGATTTCCTTCGTTTTTTCAGGAGATTGGCCAGAGCATAAAGCATCGTATGCGCGTGTGGCGATATTGGCGATTTCGTAGTTTTCTGAAGCTGTCCGGGCCTTTACTTCAAGCGCCCAAGCAGCCAGCTTATTGGCCTCCAGCGCGTCGATATCAACGTCAGGCGCGGCCGGGAAAATACCGCTCTCAGACTCGAAGGCCCGTTCCATCGCAATATGCCAGGCCATCATAGCTTCCCGGGCTTCCTCCAGTTCCCTGACCCCAGGGATCCGATAAAACGCAGCTGCTCTTGCAGCAGCTTCTTCCGCTCTCGCAGCGGCTTTTTCCACCCAGTATGCCATGATTCTGGGCTTTGCTGCTGTGATGTCCTGGAGATGTGCCTGGGCTTCGTCCAGATGCTTTGTGATCCGGATTCGATCGCCCTCCTTGACCATGCCATAGTAATCAATCAGGGTTTCGATTTCTGAATTTGTCATTGCGTTTCTTCTCCTTGTTCAGCAATAAAACTGAATGTCATCCACACAGAAAAATTCTTTCCATTTCCTACAGATAAAGAAGAACTGTGCGGAAACAATTTCCATCAGTTCTTTCAGTTCCCGTTCGGGAATATTGCTTCCATTGTTTGCAACAATACACCCTCCGGCGCGTGTGAGCCAGAGTTTAGTTGCATTGGCAGAAGGTTTCCCTTTACAAATATGGACATGAATCGGCTCCGTTCCTTCATTAGACCAGAAATAGACTCTGTACCCAGAAACGATGAAGAGGTTAGGCAATATCAACACCTCCGGCTGCCGCATAGCGGTACAGTAGGTGAGCATTGCTGCGCAGAAAACTTTCAAATAACTTGATATCTTCTGTGCCGTATCCCTCAATGGAAATCCAGCGATAATCCGGAAGCTCACATCTGGCTGAATCGAATCCGTTTTCCGTTGGGCGTTCAAAATTGACGAGCACCTTATCTTTTCCATTTTCATGGATAATCTGAGAATGAACAATCTCGGTTTCATCATCCAATGTCATATATGGATACATCATAGCAAGGCCTCCATTTAGTTAGAATATCTAAGATTATATTATCCTAACTCCTTTTTGATATCAAGAGTTTTTTCTCTCTTACAAGGAATGGTCTGGCTGTCCCCCATTATAGAGTTGCCGAATTTCTTCAACATCGTCCATGGAGGGTCCAAAGGATCCGTCGATGTAATCCGTATCAGTGGGAAGCGGCATATCATCAGGATCTTCCCGCACATACCGCAGCGCCTCTTCCAGAGTAGCTGCCCGTACATTGACTGTTGAAAATACCTCCCAGCAAACGGGGATTTTCCATTCTTTTGTTTCTTCCAGCTTTACCTCTTCCTGCATGGTTTTTCCTCCTTCATATTTGTGTGATGAAAGTAAATCCAGAATCGTAATCCTCAAATTTTTTATCCAGCGCTTGCTGGACATCATTCGAGAGAATTCTGTTGATGGCTTTCTGAGAATCTACGTTCAGATCATCTACTTCATAATCGTAGATTTCCTCATCCCAGATATCTACTGGCTTGGTCTGCACAAATACAGCCGTACCAACGATTTTCTGGATCGGGAAATAGCTGTTGCTTGTACCCAGCAGGAAATTCCGAGGAAGTCGCTTCATAAGACCATCCTCATCAACCAGCATCCAGACAGTATGATCACGGTTCAGTGCAACCCTTTCCATTGTGATGCGCTCATCAAAAAAGATCTTCTTCAGATCGCAAAGATAGATTCCATTAACCTCAACGACCTCCGGAGCTTTTCCCGGCTCTTTTTTGATGACTTGGAATTTAACTGGACTCACTTCATAGTCCAAATCTATGGGTTCTCCGAGATGCTCAAATCCTTCCAGAAATTCGGCCGCAGCTTCCTCCTTGTCCAAGTTGGACTCAAAGATAAAGCTGGCCAAAAAATAAAATTGGCACTGCCATCCTTTTTCTCCAATCAAAAAGAGAATATCGTATGTCGGGTCCTCCATGGTCCCAATGTACTTCAGAGCCTTCTGGAATTCTTCCAAAGCACGCTTTTTATCAGCAGACTCCATTGGGAATTCGAAGCTGCCATTCAGTTTAATTCGATAGTTCATACTGTATTTCCTCGCATTTCATTCATATTTATCTATTTTGAATCCGAAATAATCCTTCACACGCCCTTGAAGGCTGTCAGGAATATCCGGCTTCAGGACATCGGCCCAGCAAAGGACTTTCCAAAATGGATTGGCATTTCCGGTGGCCATCCATGTTCCATCCTGCCAGTAGTCTCCTGTTATTTGAACATCTCCAGACTGAAAGCCTTCAATGCAATCTGTCTGAGCTTCCAGCGCCACATAATACTCTCCGTCGTGGGGCGGCGGGATATGTCCCTGGATCCATGTGACTTTTGCCATTATTGCTTCACTCTCCTTTATTTCGTTTTACAGAACCAGCAAAGGTCGAGAAAAACTCCAATTGCTTTCTCCCTGTATGCTGCTTTTAACTGATTAGTCACTCTGTCCAGCGCGATAATACGTTCATCCCAATCATCGCACTCCGTTGTTCCTCCTGTCGCATCGAACATTTCGTCGCAGGAATTTCGAATCTCATCGAGCCGGTTAAGACATTCACCGTCATCGGCCAAACAAAGCAGCTGTTCAATCACATCATATGGCAGTTCAAGATCCTGCCAAGCGCTTTTTGCTTTTGGTGAGATCTGAACAGAGGCATACCGAGCATCACGGTGATCAGTTGGAAATTCAACGCTGAGGGTGGTTACCACAGTAGCTTCCGGGAATTTCCCGTTCAGAACCTCTTTGGGAACACGAAAATACAGCGTCGTTGTTTGATTGTCCTGGTCAACATGCTTTTCCTCGTATGCTATTTTCACATTATCCGCCTGACCAGATTCATCTCTCGTCACTGCCTCAAGGCAGCTCAGGAGCTTACGCACCTCTTCCATCTTTGCCTGGTTGCTTTCCAGCTCGTCTTCCAGGCGCAGATAGTCGGCATCTGCTTCCAGTTCATCCAGATAATTTGCGAGAGCGTCATAACAACGCTCATAAAAATTTTCCTCGCAGAGTTTCTGATAGTTGTTTCCCATGATTTTCTCCTTTCATATCGCACCGAATAAGGGCCTGCTGTAATAGCAGACCCATACTTCGGTACATAAGTCTTAAATAATTTTGAACGGCGCCCACCGGCCGCAGTATGGACAGTGGACAGTTCCGTTATAGCTGCTGTCAATTTGCTCCTGAGTCACCTCACCGGGAAGATTGCAGCACTCGCACACCACGGTCACGAGATGGGCGGATACAAGTGCTTCCGGCCGATATCTACGGTTAAACGGCACAAAATCAACCCATCCGGGATTATCAAAGATCCTCATGCTGTGCTTGCACAGTGCTTCTCCACGCAGATCTTGTTTGGAGCTGTTTGCATAATTGTGCTCCATTTCCCATTCCAGGAGCTGCTCATACAAGCCTTCCTCGTGATCACGCTGAATGAGCGCCTCCGCCAGTTTGTACCATGCGGATTCTTCAATTTCTCCGAGTTTTGTCTTTACTCCTCTCCAAGAATGATACTGTTTATTCCTACCGGAGCCGCTTCTGTCGCAGCGGAAAATGCCGAGCAGCCAGCGAATCTCATCCCAGGTGATGGAATCAAGAGTACGGTCTGGAGGGAGCGGAAGGTCATCGTCCTGCTTATGATAGGGAAGTGCCATAAAAACACACCCCCTTTTACAGTTCGATGGCAAGCATGGCTGCCGTTACGATCCCATGATCGCCGGCAGCAGCCTGCATCGCTTCCTGAGCCGTTCCTGAGTAAATTCCGAGATACCCGGGAAGGACCGCATCTTCCCAACCAGACTCATAGGTGTTTACCTCGTCATCATCGAGATTGTAAATCTGAAGGTCCCGAGTGTACTCACTCCGGACCAGAACAATATGTCTTTTGCTCATGTTCTTGTTTCCTTTCAATCAATATCGCAATAAACACAGGTTCTGCTCGATGGTGAGATTGGGGTCATAGCCTTCAATCTCACGGATGTCAAAGGAGTCCTCATCGTCTTCATATCCCATTGGGTCAGTGGTGAACCTGTATGTGAGATAGCCGGCGCCCAGCTGATCATTCCGGCTTAACCGGTAGATGCTGACACCATGATAGCTTTTAATGATCGGTTCGTTTTCTACAAATGGCATAATTCTGCTCCTTTCAAATCTTTTGGCTCTGCGCCACATCTTCCAGATAATTCAGCTCCGGAAAGACTTCGGTCATCCGCACCCGGACAATCCGATCCAGGAGAGCGCTGGGACATTTTTCATACCACCAGATTCCTTTTTCGGTATAGATTGACAAGGTGTTTGCCTGATAAGCATCCCAGATGCGACTATCGTGCAAAGCCGAAAATTCCTTTTCTCCAAAGTACATTTCTTTCAGCTCTTTCTTCAGAGCCTTGTCATTGGTGTCCTTCAAGAGAGCCTGTACCTCGTTGATCTCCTTTTCCAGAGCGTCAAAAGGGCCTCTTACCTCTCCATCGTCTTCGTCTTCGATCCTATATTCCAAGATCCGACGATTTTTCCGGAAACGCAGGTATGTGCGCAGAAACTGTGTCAGGGACTCACCATTGTATCCGATAAGTGACATAACCGCCACAGGAATACAGATGATTGAAACCAAAATGATCTTGATGCTGATATCACCAAAATTGAAAAAGTTCCAGAAAAGCGCACCAGGGATAAAGCTGAAAATAGAGGCTTCAATCCAGTTGCGTGCTGGAATACCAAATGCTGACGGGCCATCAAAAATATTCACGGGAATTTCATAGACTGCCCGCCTAACCTGTGTATCTGCCAAAAATATCTCTCCTTTCTTATGGCCTCAGATAGCTGAGAAATTCGAAGAAGTCTACCGGGTTGCGTACAGTATCGCCAACATGAAGCTGGAAGTGAAGATGCGGACCAGTAGACAAACCAGATGAACCTACATAGCCAATAACATCGCCGGTACTTACACGATCTCCGGCTTTATAGTCCCCAAATGCGGACATGTGCGCATACATTGTTGCTACTGCCTCACCATTGTAATTGCCATGGTACACAACTATGTAATTGCCAAAACCGTTTGGCATTTGTGCTCTGAAAAGCACAATACCATCGCAGGCCGAAAGAATCGGTGTCCCGGTTGGTGCCGCAAAGTCCACGCCAGTGTGCCAAGGATCAGAAGGGAAGTCGCGAGGGCCGTAGTGGCTGGACATGTTTGGATTCGTGTACCCCTGCAAGGGAAATATCTGTGCTCCATTGGGATTATATTCCATGCCGGCAATTTCCTCTTTCAGAGTTTCCAGTGCCGCGGCAATGTTCGCCCCTACTGTGCCGCCCTGGATTGCATCGGTGTAGTAACCACTATCAACCCAGAAACCGAGATAGCTGTCGCTGGCTGAGTCGAAAAGCTCTGCCAGATAATTTGCCATCTCTGCCGCCCGATCCAGCTGGTCCTGATCGGCGCCCAGTTTGTTTGCGTAAAAGGACACACCCTTATCTTTGAAGTCATACTTATAATCAATGGTGATCTCGGCAATATGGTATACGATTTTCTCTCCGTCCGCATTGTAAGACGTCTCAGTTCGCGTTTTAACGCTGCCAACGCTGATACTGTAAAGGTCGTAAACGATGAAATCATTCCAAAATCCATCCCACTTCCGTCCGATCCAGTCTGTCAGCTGTCCATATAGGCCACCTGTTACACCATTGGCGAACTCTTCAAAGAGAAAGTCGAACCAATTCTTCTTTTCGGTGTCAATCAGGCTCAGTACCAGGTTGATATTGGATGATGCAGAATCAACATAGCTTTCAATATCTCGAAGGTATGTTACTTCATAATCGAACTCATAGCCATCGTAAAAGCTGTCGCTCAAAACATCACTCAGTTTTTCCTGGTCGGCATCTCCCATTCGGATATGTGGATACGAAGCGGGAGCATTGTAAAAGCCGGATGAGCCGCCGGATTTTTGTTCCCGAAAGACAGTGTAGCCATCATTCTGTGCTTTGTTCATGGAGCGAAGGATATCATTTCGATATTCATCCTGGATGTTGGAATAGTAGGTGTTGTAAGTCTCTTCTAATAGTTCCCGGTCATTTACAGCCCGGGGGTTATCATAGAGAAAACTGGGCTGCATCATGAAGAAAGATGACAGAATCGTAACAGTGGCAATAACCATTAGTATCAGCTTGATAACTGGAACTGCCAAGGCGCCAACCAGAGCGCCTACAATAGTTCCTATTGGTCCGGCAGCTGAACCTACTGTAGCTCCTGCTGCTGCACCACCGGCCGCAGCACCACCTGCGGCGCCGCCTGCTGCCGCACCAGCACCAGCGCCAGCGCCAGCTCCCGCTCCAGCGGTAGTACCAGCCACATTTCCTGCTGATCCTGCTGCAGTGCCACCAGCTGTGCTGCCTGTTGTGCCACCGGTCCCAGCATCCGCTGTTCCCATTTCTCCTGATGGAATATCCATTCTTGGATTATGATTTTGGATATTCTCGTTGCCAGCGCCAGAGAAACCGGCATCTGGCCTTTCAGAAAGGCTGGGGCCAGAAGATGGGCCTCTTTGTGGTGAAGCCCCTTCCTGGCTACCGTGACCACCTTCTGAATGATTTGGAATATTTTCGGGTGCGGAACCGAATGGTTGATTGACATTATTCGCTTGGTTTTGGGGTGGATTGATACCCGAGGGTGCCGCAGCCTGGGGATTTCCGACGGACCGGGAAATCCCCTTTGGGGAACGTGACGGAAGCCCATGTTTAATGGCGTTCCCTGCAAAGTTAGCGGTTGTATCAAGCCCCTGTTGGAGTTCGTCTGAGGTACTGTTGGGCTGCTGATCAGTCATGCGGCATTCACCTCCTTAAATCGCACTGTTGTTATTGCTTTTTGCCTTTTCTCCGGCCGCCAGCGGACGGGGTCGAACCATAGGCATTTTTTTGCATCCGGCTGAGTCTATCTCCCTCAATTGTAGGTACTTCCTTATTTACAGGATTGGAAATGTTTATGAACTGCTCCAGATTGGATCTGGCCGCATTTACAGCTGCAGGATTCGACATATCTGTAGTGGCCATCAATGCCTCATAGGTTTGGGTCTGTCCAAAGGGAACAGTTGTACTGTCAGATGGACTGGACGCCATAGGCATAACGTAGAACCCTGTCTTTCCGGAACCGTCTCCAATCATGCCGACCGATTTAGAGGCATCGAAACCATCTGCGCCTTCCATAGCTTCCTGAGATTCCACGGCATTGGAGTGAACCATCTGGAACGCAGTAGAATGGCCCTCTGCATCGGTGTATACGCCGGTCGCAATACCGCCTTCAACGGAATCGTATGTAACCTTGGAGCCATCATCAAATGTTTGTCCTGAAATATAGGAGGCTCCGTCTTCGCCTTCTGCGTAAGTAAACCCGCTCAGATGGGTATTGCCGAAAGCAGTAACGCCGTTCATAGCTGCAGCTGCCTCTGGCCCCTTATACGATGCAAGCGGCATACTGATACCCGTATCTGTGCGGAATCGCTCAGCACTGGTCGCTGCAGCCCGTACCGCATTTGCGGTCATTTCAGACTGCTGGATCATACCCATTGGCTTTCCGCTGCCGGCAAACTTATCCGCATACTCGTTCTGTTCGCCTGCAGAAGCCATTACGCCACCATCTATAAAGTCCATCTTGGGAGATATACCCTTGATGTCATTGGTGCCTCCGATACCATTTGCAGTATCAGAGTTGCTACGACTGCGCAGCGCATCGGAAATTTCCTGCTGCCCCTTCATAATCTGAGATGAGGGATTGCCTTCCTGCCGCAGCAGATCTCCAGCTTGCAGCGGTGTAGCTATATTCGTGCGGCGCCCAGGAGCGCTTGGATCAGCTTTACTACCATCTGTGCGTCGGTTCACGCCAACGCCACCAATTGAACCATCCGAAATATTGGAAGAACTTGTCTGATTGATGCCAGCCATTGACCGGAAAAAGGATGATGCCGCTGCAGCCATACCAGAGGGTGTTCCAAAACCTCCAGCATTCCTTCCGGCTTGTGCTGCACTTCCAGCAGCATTATAAATACCTCCGGCTGACCGTACGCCAGCCATCATTCGGTTTATCCCTCCAAATGCGCTATCCACAAGACTTTCACCGGTGTGTGTGGTATTCAGGCCGCACATGCGGACGAAATCCTCTGCGCGAGCTGCAAAATTGAGAAAAGCAAAGCCGAAAAACAGCATTGAAATTGTGGGGATATATTGACCATCAGCAGATACGCCGGTCACATTTTGTGTAAAGATTTGGACATAACTCAAAAATAGTTTTACGGCAAGCGTGTTCAGAAGAATTAGAAAAGCGTGACCTGTGAAAGCGCGAACCCAGGTCCCCGAGATATCCTTAGTAGCTTTGAAAGCTGCTGTAGCAATGAAGGATGGCCCGACAAGAACGATCATACAGAACACGATATACCGCTCAACAAGCTCCACCAAAAGTTTTACAAATTTCCAGGCAAGCAAAATGATGCAGACAACATAAACCAACCCCATAAGTCCAACACCACCAGGACCGGCTACGATACTGGTAAGTACCGCTGATGTCATGCTGCTTGCGAACTGGTCCATTTCACTTGCACCATTAAGCGGCTGCTCGTTAATGAAATCCAGTGTAATTTGAAAGAACCGGATTACGATATCAAGAATTTCGGTTAAATTTATGACCGCAAATGCTGTCAGCGCAACCTTACCGGCAATGTGGAGCGGATTTTCATACTCCACCCCAAAAACGGCAGCAAAGCCTTTTGAGACGTACCATATCGTTCCAGCAAACAAAATCAGCATTCCCATTGCGGTGAATACCTCATTAAAGAAATTTGCGAACGGAAAAAGTGTGACAAATGTGGTCATGCTAAAACCAATAGAAGCAAGCATCCCAGCAATGAGGCTGTCAAGGCCGTTAACCAGCAGACCGGCAATGTAGCTGATGATGCCTGATAAAATTCCCATACTTTTACTCCTTTCTTTTTTCTGTGCGCACACTCCAAGGACTATGCGCACAGAAAAAGGCGTATACAAATAATCCGTATACGCCAAAGTGTGTCACACGCCCTTGTTAGGGCAATATTTTAGATCTTACCACCACGGCCTCGCTTGTGGCTGTCACGGTAGTTGCTGCCATCATTGTAGGAACTGAGGAAAGTTGCCCGCACGCTGGGGACCAGGGCAATTGTTCCAAGTACAACAATCAGGCAGAGTGTCATGCCAAAGCGGAGCGGTGTCCGCCCCAGGAAGGAAACAAGTATCCCATTTTGAGACAAAATTTCGCCAAGGCCGAAAGAGAAGGCGACTGTGCCGATCAAGAGCGAAGCTACACCGGCAATCAAAACAATCATCAAAGATTTTTTCATATCACTGTTCATAAAGGTTTTCCCCTTTCAAAAATCAAAATAACACCCCTTGGGAGGTTCAGGGGTGTTTATTGCAGGCAATTAAGCCTGACCTGTACCAGATCCAGAGCCGCCGCCAGATCCTGTGCCGGTGCCGAATACCTGTGTAATGGTATCCAGGAATGCGGGCATCAGTTGGAAGAAGAGATAAGCGCAGATGACAGCTTTAAGTGCGCTGAACATCGTTGCTGTCGCCTTCGATCCAAAGATTGGTGCAATCATAATTCCCAGAATACAAAGGACGAGTGCAAAGGTGGCCAGTGTCAGGACCATATCCTGCATATCGTTCAGCAGGACGGAGAGCGCCGAAGCGAGTCTGGAAAAAAGAGGTGTTGTTGCGGCATAGGCAATGCCAATGTTGAAGAACATGGCACCGATTGCAGCCGCACCAGCTACCCCTGCCACTTTGGGCTGAGAAACAGGGCGGGTTGTCGCCAATACAAAGGTCTGAAGATCAGCCTTCGCATCAGCAACATACCGCGCAATGGCATTTTTCATAGTGATTCCTCCTTATTTGTGTTTGCGTGTGTGCTTTTGCTGTGGTCTTAGGGGATACTTTCATTCCTCCCATTTGTGATTTCGCCCCTATCAAGCGCCATCTCTCGATGAGGTGGCGCTTGATAGAGACACAATCGTGTCTCTATCACAAAAAAATGACAGGCAAAATGCCTGTCATTTTCGTCGCTTAAACTTCGAGATATTTCAGGTATTCCGGATATATCTCAAAGAAGTTCGGGCCGCCGGTCTGCGGGAGCGGCTTCTTGCCTCCGCCGCTCGATCCGCCTTCTCCGGGTTCGCCTTCATAGATAACCGTTACCCAAGTATCACGGTCATAAACCCACTCACCGCCACGGCGACCGCCGACATCGGTGGTGTTGGTGAAGCGATAGCCATCTTCCAGGCCATCGTTTACACGAACCTTGATGTAAGGATCGGTTTCACTGGTGAATCCAGCGCCTACGGTGCCGAACTCAAGCCGGAAATCGGTAACATACTCGTTGGACGCGAGATCCAGTGCATCGGGGGTCAGGTCAATGTTATACTCAACATTGGTCCTCAGATTGCTCTCAATGCGCCTCCAGCCCTTCTTATTGGTGCGTACCCACAGTTCGTATGTGCCTCGCTCACTCCAAGTACCGGTGTTGAGCGAGAGAATGCGTATTGCATCAGTGGGCAGATTGTCTCTCCAATAGAAGTCGTCCAGCTCACAATTGGACTGGTTTGCGATATTCGAGAAGGTGTACCGGATAGTCTCGCCGGACATTGTTTCAGCAACGCCTCGCTTCTCGACAGAAACATCCAGGTCAACCGGAGTATTCTCTACACGGAAGCGTACCAGATCACCATGAGTTTTGATTTCTGCATAGAACGGTTTGCCATCTGTGTAGTAATACTTGGGCGACTGCACCTCTTTAATTACAAATTTTCCCAGGGGGAGCTGATCCGAAGTGGCGATACCTCTGCTGTCAGTCTCAATCTTATCGACAAGGTTCAGATCCTCATCATAGATTTCAAACACTGCACCCTGCAGCGGATCTCCCTTTTTATCGCCGGTAACATCGTTTTTACCGCTGCTGACCTTGACGATCTGGATCTGTCCAGTCTGCGGAGTATTCTCAATTCTCAGCTCTGTGGTCTCATCGGGCTTGACTTTTACAGTATAAAGTGTATCATCAAGTACATAAGACTCCGGCGCTCGAATTTCCTTTAACTGGTATGTGCCGGCCTGCAAACTGGTTCCAAAGACGATAAGCCCGTTCTGGTCAGTCGTACGCTCGGCCAGCAGGTTGCCCTTGCTGTCATACAACAGGAAGGTTGCGCCATACAGCGGCTCACCGGTATTAGCATCGACCTTCAAAATGCGCAGAGTGCCAAGAGAGGTGTTTTTGACCTCAACAGTGGTAGTTTTTCCGCCTACCAGCTCCACCATTTGTACGGTGTTGTCGAGCAGGTAACCTGACGGCGCTTTTTGTTCCTGAATATAGACGGTTCCGGCGGGGAGGCTTCCACAGAAGATCTCACCTCTGGAATTGGTGGTATAAGTGCCAATCTCCAGACGGTCAGAATCGAAAATCTTGAAGACAGCACCCTCCAGTGGCTGCCGGGTTTCAGAGTCAATCTTTATAATCCGCAGATCACTGTACGGAGTATTGTAGACTTCCAGCACATTGAGGATTCCACCTTCAATCTCAATGATATGAGGGGTAGGATCCAAAATGTATCCCTCTCCCGCCTGTACCTCGGTTACAACGAAGCGTCCCGGAGACAAGTTCGGGATAAAGAATGTACCGTTCTCCGAAGTGGTAAACTCGCCAAGATCCTTTTCACCGCTATTATTAAGCAGCTGAGTGACGTTGAATCTCGCACCGCCTACCGGTTTTCCGGTCAGACTGTCCTTCTTGACAAGCTGCAGGCCCGGCTTAGAAGTGTTATACAGCTGTATGGTGGTGCTTTCTCCAGCCTTCAGGTTGACAGGGTGCTTGGTGGTATCCAAAATGTATCCGTCCGGCGCTTTTTGTTCCGAAATATACACGGTTCCGCCAACCAACCCGTCCATTTCGGTGATTTCGATGATACCATTTTCGTCTGTGCTATAAGTACCAATCAGTTCACCATTGGCCTTTTCGATGCGGAACTGAGCACCAACCAACGGCTTGAGTGTTTCGGCATCACGCTTTTCAATGATGAGAGACGGGTTCTTGTAGTTCTCGACTATAATCGTGTGAACCCGGCATTCCTGCAATACGATTTCCTTCCGATATCCGGAAAGTTCGTATCCGGGGGCCGATTTAATTTCCTCGACGATATAGGCGCGTCCGATCTCCAAGCTCTCCAACAGTGCCTTACCATCCTCACCTGTCTCGATATCCCAATACTGATTGGTGATCGTATCGGTGATACGGAAGACAGCACCTTCCAGTTTGATCGTGGTGTCATTTCCGTCCACCTTGGTGATCTCAATGGAGGGTTTCTTCTTATTGACGAAGGTGACAGTGTATTCTTTATTGTCATCTTCGGCAAAAATTCGGATCGATTGAATCGGATTTTCGTCTAAAAGGAATCCTGTTGGCGATGAAATTTCCTCGATTACGTAGGTGTCATCGGTGAGATTCCCCCGGTAAATAAGCCCGTTGGAGTCCGTCACATCCCGAATGATAACCTCACCAGAACCGCGCCGAACCTCAAATGTAGCACCCGGCAACGGATTACCGTCCTGATCAACTTTCTTAATGAAAAGGCCATCCTTTTTGTAGTTTCTGACTTCAATTTCTACAACCGCATGGGACTGCAGCGTTACTGGCTGAACCTCATCGTTGAGGTTGAATCCATATGGCGCTTGGGTCTCCTGGACCGCATAAGATCCCGGGGGCAACCCCTCAAAACGGGCCTCTCCTGACGAGTCCGTCACCAGAGTTTTGTCGATGGAAGTAGCTCCGGCATCGCCTTCACCCAGGTCGGTGCTCCAAAGATGGATGTGAGCGCCAGCCAGAGCTGCGCCAGTATTCGCATCTCGCTTGGTAACAATGATGTCACCGGTGTTGCGGGTATTTACAAAGGTCATCGTAATTTCCCGGTCACCCTCAACGAAATCAGAAAACTCCTCTACCTGCGGTTCGCTGGTAGTGGTCGCAGTGGATGTGATCTTTTGCGGTCCATCTTCGCCCATGATAATGGCTGTGGTGGTAGTGATTGTCACTGTCCAGGTTTCCACATGCGTGACTCTGGTATAGGTCGGGCTGACTGTTTTAGTCTGGGGTGTGGGATCCAGTTCGTAATACCGTGGCGCCTTGGTCTCCTCGACGATGACGGTCGCCGGATCATGGTTGTCCTTGGGGTGCGTCCAGGTGAAGAGACGAGCACCATTGTCAACCTCCCAGCCCTCAGTTACCTGCTCAGAACCATCGGTGAACTTGACGGTGATCTTGAACTGCGCTCCATCCAGAGGCCGCCCGTCCTGATCCTCCTTGCGGATTGTGATCTGTCCAATGGCGTCCGAATATTCGTAGGTCTTGGACTGATGCACTTCCGTCTCGGTCTCGGTGGTGATGTCGCCGCCGGGAGTATCTTCGCCCTTGGGGTTGTTGAACTCAACAACGGCGGGGTTTTCAGGTTTATTGGCTTCAGTTACCTGAACCGTTTTGCTGGCGGGATCGGAGAGCTTGTATCCTGCCGGCGGTGCGGTCTCCGTTACGGTAAATTCCCCAATTTCATCTACGCCAACCAGGATTTCACCTTTGGAGCTGGTCTTTAACCCTGTTTGCTTAAATCCGCCAGGACCAGTTACGGTGAATGTTGCTCCAGAAAGAACCGCACTTCCATCTTCGTTTTTCTTAATGATTTTTATTTCATATTCGTGTATAGTCTCATCCGTTGTATACACCAGAAGGTTCTGTGTATGGACAGCATCGGTGTTCTGATAAATCCAGTACCGAATGCCACTGGTATCAATATCCGGATCCAGCAGATCCTCGTTAGCACCGGATGTACCCCAGTAATTTACGGTGGTGCCAAGCAGCTCCGCCCAGATGAGAGCCTGCGCTGCGATATAGTCTCCCTTGCTCTTGCCGGAAGCCTCGTAGCTTGCGATGATTTTCTTGATCTGCTCATCCTGGCCTTCTGCCCCACGAACATAGTTGCCGCCAGGCATCTGGCCGTTGAACTCGCCGCAGAAGGCATCTGCACCGTCATAGGTTGTGCGGTACACGTCTGAGAAATAGTATCCGCTGCCATTAGGCTCAGATCCCATCCAGACAGCGTTCATGCCGCCACCGCTGGAAGATCCCCAGCTATACGGTGTAAACTCTACCTTGCCTCCACCCTCATCGCCGGCAATCAGCGGCATCGGCTGTGCCATTGTAGCTTCAGCGTAAGCCTTAAAGTTGACTGCCCAAGGAAGTTCTGTGCCGTTAATGGCTGGTGTGGAAGGCTCAATAGGAGT
>ULVA01015639.1_pt1 | contig 18950 bp, 14 predicted proteins | sample 1958811 | NCBI WGS metagenome assembly ULVA01 (sample SAMEA4835768, study PRJEB28245) | human gut metagenome | biome: gut microbiome; material: fecal sample | place: Denmark | collected 2008
AAGGACTCTGTTCATTTGGCTTTATTCTCACTGCCTACTTATCCCATCAGACAAAACTATTTCTTCTTATCTTGCCAGGATTACTCGCATTCATGATAGGAGATCTACTCCTATGTAAGAAAAATCTATTTAAGTATGGACTTAATGCATTTCTTATAGGTGATATTGCTTGTCTATTCTTTTATTATCATTATCAGCCATTCACCTATATAGAACTTATTGTGCCAGTAGTATCTATGATCTTATTGGAAATAGTGACTTATTCTAAAGATATAGAATATAAAACAGAAATCACCAGCTATATATTTGCGCTCGTCTGGCTGACAGCTAAAAGTATTCTTACAGCCATAACTATGAATACACTTAACTTCAAGATGATGGCATTAGGCTTTATTCTTTATCTCTTATCAGATGTACTTCTTGTCTTCTATAAGAGAAATAAGTACCAGATATTAGGAATTTTGAATATTTTCTTCTATTATTTTGGGATTTTTTTAACCGCTTACAGTTTTTCTTTCATCTAATGTGTTAAAATAGATACAAAAGGGGAGAGAGAAATGGCAGAAACAGTAGAAGATTTAAATCAGTTAAGGGAGATGCTTCATCATTTTGATACATTGCATATCGCATTTCAAGATGATGACTGTCCTTATATTGTTCCAATGAACTTTGGAATAGGAGAGGATCAAGACAAAATAGTACTTTATATCTATACACCAAGAGAAGGGAAGATGACTCATCTTATTAAAGAAAATCATCATGTTGGTGTACAGGCAGAAACATTATATGAATATTTTTATAAACCAGATAAGACAGTCTCTAATTCTTATTCATCTATTATTGGAAAAGGAATTGTTGAACCAGTTCCTCATGACTTATATGATGAAGCGATGGAATCTATTCTAACGCATTGTGGTTATGAAACATATCCTTATAATAAGGATTATATAGACACATGCCATGTTTATAAGATTACTTTGAGTCAGGTGACTGGAAAAAATCATTTTAAGGGAGTATAAGATGTCACAGAAAAAACGTCATCAACAAATCATTACAAAACTGAATATTAATGGACAGGTCTTTGTGAAAGAACTGGCTTCATCTTTTGGCGTGACAGAAGATTGTATCCGTAAAGATCTCACACTCTTAGAAAAGGCAGGAAAACTTAAAAGAGTACATGGTGGTGCAGTCAATGTACGTGTTAATTTACATCATACCAATGTATCAGAACGTGTCGAACTTTATAGTGAAGAAAAGAAAATCATTGCCTCTAAAGCTGTTAATGAACTAGAAAAGGGCTATGTGATCTTCCTGGATATATCTACAATCAATTTAGAAATCGCAAAACTCATATTTGAAAAGAACATCGCACTCACTATTGTGACAAATATGATTGATATTATGCAGCTCTATAGACAAAACAGTGCAGTGAGACTCATCTTTTTAGGAGGAGACTTCAATCAGGTAAAAGATGGATTTGTAGGTGCACTTACAGATCACTTGATTAGAAAGTATCGTTTTGATATTTCATTTATTGGTGTTGTTGGTATTGATTTAGAACATAATGTCATTACAATCTATGAAACAAACGATGGTATCACTAAAAAGACAGCCATCAATGCAAGTAAGAAAGCCTATATGGTAGGAGAAAGTGCTAAACTCAATCAAGATGGAAACTATGCCTATGCCTCACTTGATGACTTCACAGGCTATATATGTGAAAAAGAATTAGACCACTCTCTTGTAAAAGTATTTAAAGACCATCAGGTAGAACTCATTTAAAAAAAGCCCAGACTTAATTGATCTGGGTCTTTTTATGTGCTGTATAGGATAAGAATAGATCAATAAGATGAGAATCTAATATATAAGGTTCTTTCTCATCATAAATCATATAACCATCAATCTTTTCAAATGTCATCTTTAATACATCTGTTAATAGATCACTTAATATATAAGTATTCATAGGTTTCTTATTAATGGCTTCTTCTCTATCTATATAAAGAGGAATCAAACGGAACCCATCAATATCTATGACATAATTAGAAGCATTTCTATCTTTTTCTTCTAAATAATAATAGAAACGTATATTATCTAGAAGTTCTAAGAAAGCTTCTTTTCTTTCATTCTTAACAGGAAATAATTCTTTATATTCTTCTTTTAAAGATTGATCATACTCTGTTTCTAAAGGTAATGTCTTTTCAATAAAATGAAGATGATCAGGTATATCAAAGATGGACTTATAATTCTTAGTCATGACCTGTCCTAACACTCTTTCTCCATTTTCTTCTACATAAACATAATCACCAACATCTATATGATCATAAGAAGGAATTAAATATGTCCTTACTTGTATTTTTGTCTGTACCTCACATAAAGATACCTTTAAACGATAATCATAAAGACGCTCTGCCCACTCTTTATCTACTATTAGACTTGTATCACACTTCAATATCTTATTCATTACAGGATCCTGTTCCTTTAAATCATACCAGTTCCTATTAAAGATATAAGCACGTGTCCCATTGGGATTTAACGCAATCATGAGTTCTTTTTCTTCTTCCTTATTAAATAAGAAAAAAGAAGGAATATCTTCATTTAACTCTTTCTTTAAAGCCATCTTATACAACTCTATTAAACGATCATCTCTATTCTCTAGAATCATGATCTTCTCTTTGAAATTCAGCCAGGAATCTGTATAACGGAATATATAATCTTTATAAAGAGGAGTCATCCGTAACTGTTCCACACCATGAATAAACTGATCCTTATCCTGTCCATACTGTACAATAAAGTGATGTACAGGATCTATATAAGTCAAGGGATGCTTTAAAAAAGTTGTCTCTCCACAATGTGGACATGTATAAGACATAATAGAATCATCAATAATACGTTCTCTTTGATCTCGTCCGACACAGCTATAATCCTCATATCTATTCTCTTTACCGCATTTGGAACATGTAATAATATAAATATCTTTATTTCTCATAATCCTTCCTCCTAACAAAAAAAGAGCGTAAACACGCTCTATTCAATCACATGGATTGTAAGATATTTCTTTTTATAAGTATGATGATTATCCCCTGCAGTCAAAGTAATACGTGTTGTACCAGGAGTAATAGTAGTCACTAAACCTTTCTGATCAACACTAGCCACATTTGCATATTGAGATGAATAATGTGTATATTCTACTTTTACTTTCTGAGGATCAGTCTTGTAATGAATCTGGTATGTTTCTCCCTGTTTCACAGTTACATACTGATCAGGAATAACCACACTACTTAATACTGGTCCCTGTGCTACACATGCATATTGATAAACACCAAACAAGAAAACAAAATAAACAATACCTAAAAATATCTTCATTTTCTTCTTTATATGTTTATTAAAATATATCAGCACAAAAGGAATCAGTGGAAAAAGAACAATACCTGCAAAAATCCAACTCTTAGAAAGAGGTTCTCTTTCTTCTTCAAGCGTGCTATTTTGTTTATCTGACATATTGTACCCACCTTTTTTAATTCTTCTTCATTATATCGAATATGTTATCGTTTTTAAAGACCTTTTGTATATGTTGACAACCTCATATAACACTTCTATAATAGTTATTGTATCTTTGGGGCAGGTGAAATTCCTGATCGGCGGTGATAGTCCGCGAGCGTAAAGCATGAACTGGTGTAATTCCAGTACCGACGGTATAGTCCGGATGGAAAAAGATGGCGTTTTTATGAAATGACTTTTTCAATCTCCTATAAGATATATATAGGAGATTTTTTTTCGCCATAGAAAGAGGAAAAAATGAAAACTAAAAAACTAGTAATGGCAGCTCTACTTGGTGCATTAGCTGCAATTCTTATGGTATTAGACTTCAATGTACCTTTCGTACCAATGTTTATTAAATTTGATTTCTCAGATTTCCCAGTATTAATTGGTGGATTTGTATTCGGCCCACTTACTGGTGTATTAATCGCATTCTTAAAGATTGTCTTAAACCTTCTCTTTAAACCAACTACTACTATGTTTGTAGGAGAAGCATCTAACTTCTTACTAAGCGTATGTTATATGGGAGTAGCCTGCTTATATTATAGAAAGCATCGTACTAAGAAGGGGGCTGTAATAGGTATGGTACTTGCAACTGTTGCAACAAGCTTATTTGCGATTGCTTCAAACCTATTAGTGATGTTCCCAATGTATGCGAAACTATTTGGTATGTCTACAGAAGCCATCATCGGTATGTTCTCTAAGATCAATCCATTAGTAAAAGATATGACAACTATGGTTATTGCATCACTTGTTCCATTCAATCTCTTTAAATATGGTGTTATTTCAATTATAATATTTATTTCTTATAAGAAAATTGAAGTTATTTTGAAAAAATATTCGAATTAAGCAAAAAATATATTGATTAGTTTAGCCAAATCATGTAATCTTTATACAAAAGTGTGAGGTGGAATAAAGATATGAAAGTGGTTAAATTTGGTGGCTCATCGTTAGCCAGCGCAACTCAGTTTAAAAAAGTACATGACATCGTTCTAGAAGATACTGATCGTCATTATGTAGTTCCCAGTGCCCCTGGGAAAAGAAATAAAGAAGATACAAAAGTAACAGATTTATTGATTCTTGCCTATTCACATCACAACAAAGATGATTTTGAAGAAATCTATGACAGAATCAAAGAACGTTACAATGAAATCATTGCTGAACTAGGTCTTGATATTTCTTTAGAAGAAGACTTTAAAGAAATTAAAGAAGAAATTAAGAAACAGAACAGTTTTGATTATACAATTTCACGTGGTGAATATTTAAATGGTAAAGTGTTAGCTAATTATTTAGGCTTTGACTTTATTGATGCGGCAGATGTTATTTATATCGATAAGCATGGTAGATATGATGAAAAGAAAACAGATGCAGCTCTCACAAAAGCTTTATCTGAACATGACTATGCAGTCGTTCCAGGATTCTATGGTCAATTAAATGATGAATCAGGACGCATTAAAGCCTTCTCTAGAGGTGGTAGTGATGTTACTGGTAGTATCGTTGCGAAATGTGCCTGTGCAGATCTTTATGAGAACTGGACAGATGTATCAGGATTCCTTATTGCGGATCCACGTATTGTCAAGGATCCTAAACCAATTGCGACAATCACTTACAAAGAATTAAGAGAATTATCTTATATGGGTGCAAGTGTTCTACATCAGAATTCCATCTTCCCAGTAAGAAATGAAGGTATTCCTATCTTAATCAAGAATACCAACAGTCCAGAAGATGCGGGTACTCTCATTGTAGAAAGTACTTGTCATAAACCAGACCACGTTATTACAGGTATTGCAGGTAAAACAGGTTTTGCGACTGTCATGATTGAAAAAGACATGATGAACAGTGAAATCGGTTTTGGTCGTAAAGTACTACAGGTATTTGAAGAGCATGGTCTTTCATTTGAACATATGCCTTCAGGTATCGATACAATGACTATCATTGTGAACAGCGATGACTTCATTGAAAAAGAACAGGCCATCCTTGCAGGATTACATCGTGCTGTACAGCCTGACTATATTGTCTTAGAATCTGATTTAGCCTTAATTGCGGTCGTAGGTCGTGGTATGAAGGACAGCCGTGGTACTTCAGCAAGAGTATTTAAAGCACTTGCGAAAGAAAACATCAACGTTAAGATGATTGACCAGGGTTCATCAGAATTAAATATCATCGTAGGGGTAAGAAACTGTTATTTCAAACCAGCTATCAAAGCTATCTATGATGAATTTATTACAAGTGAAGACGACGAATAGAGAAGCAAATCGCTTCTCTATTTTTTATTATAATATGAGATGACACGCTTTTAAAAGTATGCTAATATATAGGTAATTCATAAACAAGGAAGGGTATATTTATAGGAAATACAAAATTACCGCATTATTAATTGAAATCATACAGCCATTACTTACGGTATCCTATCCCTGTTTATGTAGTGTTGGATGAAATTTCATATCGATTAGCGTTAAAATCTTAATGAACACTTCAAGGATTGCCTTGAAGTTTTTTTGTGAAAATAAAAGAGGAGATCAACTCCTCTATACTTTCACAGGTTTATTCCTTATACATATTATTAAACTGATAACAGTTAATAGGCAGGAAATTATATGAAATCTCATAAAACTAAATAAACATATAAGAACCATAAGACTGCCGCAAATCATATAAGTCGTATTAACCTTTCTGAGTAATGCACTCATACCTATAGAAAAACATCCTAATACTCCTGTTAATAGTACTAAATTCAATCCAAACAGCTGACAGATACTTCTCACTGGCAATAAATACATCATCGCATAGGCAACAAGTGTCATTGAAAGAAATAATATAGAAAGCGACAAATTACTCATTAAAGGTTTCAATAAAGCACGATCAAAGATCTGTATATGATTTCTTACATCCATCTCTACAAGAACACTTAATATCGCATTACATAATACAACAAGTATTGTGATTGTAGTGAGTGTTCCTAAAGTTCCAACTAACTCTTTATCTATCAAATGACGATCATGAAGAAAAACAATCATGACAATCGCGCCAAGTAAACCCTGTATTAAACTTAATATTCCTTGTAGTATAGAAATAGAATTATGTGAATGCACACCACATATAGCCATTACAAAAGAACCGGCCATTCCAATAAGAAAACAAAAAGCACTTAACCCAAAAGGAGCATTAATCGTATTATACTCAAATAAATGAAACAAATTATACAGCATTCCGACTATCTCATCCCCAATAGAAGGCTGTAAATGCACAACACCATGACTATATATCATATTCACTACTAAGAAGCTTATAGCCAATGCTTCATACTTCTTCTTCATAAGACTCACTCCCTTCCTATTATTATAGTTCTTTTATATTTTTATACAACTTTATCATAAATGTAAGCGGTTCTTATTGTCCATACATTTGTGATACATTCTCTAAATATCCTTTGTGCACAAACATGTTATAATAGTGGAAGAGGTGATGATATGAAGAAAGGTGTTATGATGCAGGGCTTTGAGTGGTATCTCCCCTCAAGTCCGCATTTGTGGAAAATACTCAGAGTCAATGCGTATAAACTTAAAAAAGCAGGTATTACCGCTATATGGCTTCCTCCTGCTTATAAAGGAGCAAATGGTGTCAATGATACAGGCTATGGTGTCTATGACCATTATGACTTAGGAGAATTCAATAGTAAAAACACAATCCGTACCAAATATGGCACGAAGAAAGAATACCTCTGGTGTATAAAGATGTTTCATCTATTCGGTATAGATGTCTATGCAGATATCGTACTTAATCATTTAATTGGTGCAGATGGGATGGAACAGGTCATTGCATATAAAGTAGATGCCTATCATAGACATAAAGTTTCTAAAAGAAAAAGAGTTATTCGTGCTTCCACCTATTTCTCATTTCCATCAAGACATAAATATTCAGACTTTATCTATAATGCCTCACATTTTACAAGTGTGGACTACGATGCCTCTAAACATCAAAAAGGTCTTTATTTATTCAAAGGGAAACATTTCAGTGAGAATGTAGATGATGAATATGATAACTATGATTACTTGATGGGAGCAGACTTAGACTACAACAATCCTGAAGTTGTCAAAGAAGCCATCAACTGGGGACTCTGGTATAAAGACATCACACATCTCGATGGCTTTCGATGTGATGCCATTAAACATATAGACTCTTGTTTCTATGAACATTGGATTAATACAATGCGCCAGCATTCTAAAAAAGAACTTTTTTCTGTAGGTGAATACTGGGGAGACATAGATCATTTATGTCATTATCTGGAATCTACTCATTTCTGTATGAGTCTATTTGATGTTCCTTTACATTATCATTTCTATGATGCGAGTCACTCTAATGGTTATTATGATATGCGAGAACTCTTCAATAATACGTTAGTACAAAGATATGACAAATATGCTGTCACATTTGTGGATAACCATGATACCCAGCCAGGACAGTCTCTCACTTCTTTTATTGAAGATTGGTTCAAACCACAGGCCTATGCCTGCATATTACTAAGACAAGAAGGTTATCCATGTATTTTCTATGGAGATTATTATGGTATACCTCATGATTATATTTCATCTAAGAAAGAATTATTGGATAAGATGATGAAACTAAGAAGAAAATATGTAGAAGGAATTAGACATGACTATATAGATGATCCTGATGTTATTGGATGGACTTATGAAACAGGACTTGCAGTGATATTAACTAATAGTAAAGGTGGAACAAAACGTATGTTTGTAGGTAAACAATATAAGCGTATGACAGATGGTAAACATATAATTGATATTGTAGATGGATATGGAGAGTTCATCTGTGATGCAGCTTCTTTGAACCTTTATGTCGTATGTAAGTGACTTTATGTATTAATATACGATTTATATATATATATATGACTATAAATGAATTATTTTTACAAATTTTGAAAATACCTAAATTTTAAATGTAAACGGTAGTAAAGTAAGTTAGAATAATTGAAAAGAAGGTGTGGAGAAATTATTCAATAGGGAGGAGACACTTGGTGGAATTTACTTACAGTCAGGTGGAAAGTCTTAATGAGACAGAAACATATGTTTACAATTATGTTGTGAAAAACACAAAGAAGGTATTAAGTGAAAGTATTCGTGAATTAGCCAATGATACACATGTATCTACAGCGACAGTGATGCGTTTTTGTAAGAAGATGGGATGTGAAGGTTTTACTGAATTAAAGTATAGATTGAAAGAAAATGTAGAGGTGCAGAAAACCAAAGAAGATGATGTGAATGATCAATTTGATGATTTTATAGAAAAAGTAAAATCATCTGATTATTTGGATAGTATTCATAGGGCTGCTGAGATTATTAAACGGTCTGATTTAATTCTTACGCTAGGTATTGGTACTACTGGTGATTTTGCAAAATATACATCACGTTTATTAAGTGGTATGGGCTATTGTTGTTATGGGGTGGATGGAGCTGCTTATCCTGCGCAGAGAGTTGCTGAAGGATATCAGGTAGCTATCATTGTATTTTATGAAAGGCTACAAAAAAATCTTCTTTTTGAAGAAATCTATCGTTATAAGAATAAGAATTATATGATTATTATGCTTTCAAATAATAACATGGGAAGTATGGAACATTTGTGTGATGAAGTGATTCATGTTTCTGATGGTAGCGTTATGCTTGGAAAAATACATTCTGGAATTCCTATGCTTTATGCGATAGAAAAACTAGCTTATGAACTGACAAAGTAATATTGTTACAAAAAATGTAGCATGTAACCGTTTCTTTGAAAACGGTTATTTTTTTTATTCTGTTGTGATATCGTATGTACATAGTATATTAATTTACAAGTTAAAAGGTACTGTTATGAAAAAGCATTGCGTTTTTATTAGTCTAATAGTTGTTTGTATTGTGATGTTCATCATTACGACTTGGTGTCCAATCTATGTAGTAGAGGGCGAGTCCATGGATCCGGCATTAGTAAATAATGATGTTGTATGTATTAAGAAAACAAAGTCTTTCAAGCAGGGAGACTTAATTGCGTTTCAGTATAATAATAAGCTGCTGGTGAGAAGAGTGATTGGTTTGAGTGGGGATAAAATCACCATTGATTCAAACGGCTATGTATTTGTGAATGAGAAAAAGTCAGATGAAAACTATATACAGAACAGAAAAGACAATCCACTACGTGACGAAGTATTTCCTTATACAGTTCCAGAAGGACAGATATTTGTATTAGGGGATAATAGACATCATGCAATAGATTCAAGAATGCGTGATTTAGGTTGTATTGATAATGATAAGATTATTGGTCAAGTCGTTATGAAGATTTATCCTATCACCCGCTTTTCTGTTTATTAGGGGAAAGGGGATATTTAGATGACAGAATATAATATTTTAAACAAACCAGGAAGAAAGAAAATGATGCTATTTTTTGGCTTGGTTTTTTTAACAGCCATTGCATTCTTCTATATTAATAGTGCTAGAATGGATGATTTTACATCATTGATTACTGATGCAACTGTACAATATCAAAATAATGGTGTGATGAAGGATTATACAGCTGATGTCCATCTTGAAGACAATACACCTCTTTCTTTCCTTATTAAAGCAACTGTTCCTCAAGGAACACTTGCTTCAATAGAAAATGTAGAAAGTGAAGAAGAAACAACTCAGGAAACAGTTGTAAAGAATCAAACATTAACTTATAACTTACCAGAACAATTAAAGGTAGAAGATACACAAACAAATAAGTTATATCTAGAAAATGATTTAGTGCATTCTATTGGTACTTATGAGATTAGAAATAATTTATTGACTCTATATTTTGATGAAGCTCATGTGAATACGAATGCAGAGAGTGAATTAAAGCTTGCATTGGTATTAGAAACAGATTCTTCTCATGTTATTTATGATGTCAATGGTTTTTCTCTTATTTCATTCAATACTAAGAATATTGAGTTAAATAAGTATATAGAACAACCTGTTGAAGCAACAGTTACTCATCAGATGGATGAACAGGTAGTGGAAGAGGTTAAGAATAATGCTCCTGCCACTGCAGCAGTTAATTCTGCTGCAGCAGCACCTGAAACACCTGTGACAGTATCAGATAATGATACAGCTATTCAGCCAAAAGCTGAAGAAAGTACTGATTTTGGTCAATATATTACATCAGCAGATGTCAGCAAGATTCAAAATGGCAACTGGGTTCCATCTAAAACATTTGAAGATGGTGATCAGGTTAAAGTACATATTAACTATAAATTACCTGCAGGTATTGTCACAAACAGCAAAGATAAAATTTCTTATCAGCTTCCTAATGGCGTAAAACCATTAAAAGAAGAAACTGGTTTAGTATATGCATCTAATGGTAAAGCAGTTGGTACATATCGAATTACTACTGATGGAAAAATCACTATTGATTTTAATGAGGATTTTGCGAATGGGGAACCATTCTCAGGATATATTGAATTCCAAGGAACTGTTTCTGCAGATGGTGCTAATGATGATGGTTCAATCAAATTTGGTGGTGATGGTGGAGAAATCACAGTTAAACCAAGTAAAGAACAATATGATTTGAATATGTCTAAGCAAGCTTCATTAAATGAAGATGGAACAGTCAGCTATACAGTAAAAGCAAGTACTAAAAATGGTACTGAAGGTCCTGTAAAGATTGAAGATAAGTTTGTAAGTTGGGATTCTGCAAAGGCAGAATATGATAAAAACAGCTTTACAGTAATAAAGAAAGATAAATATGGAAATAGCACACCAATTGAAGTTAATCCTTCAATCAATGGCGAATCTTTTACAATGAATGATCTTCCAAAACTTGAAGCAGGAGAAAGCTATGAAATTAGTTATAAAGTAAAAGCAGAACCTGGTAATAAAGATGGTTCAGGATCACTTACAAATAGTGTAAAAGGAACAAGTGGTAACTCATCAAGAGAAGCCTCAACAACAATTGCTGTATCTAATTCAATGATTTCTAAATATGGTGGATATGACCAGGATACAGGAAAGATGAACTGGCGTATTACAATTAATCCAGATAAGAAAGATATTGGTGGTTATGTATTCAATGATACGATTGATAAAAACTTAAATATTCCTACTCCTATTACCGTAAAGAGAAGTGATGGCACTACATTTACAATTGAAGAGTTACCTTATACATTCCCAGAGGGTTCTAATGATACCTATACAATTGAATATCAGACAGATGCACCTAAAGAAAATACCACTGTTACAAACAAAGGTACTATTGGTAAAGATGGGAAAAATTATGAAAGTAGTTATGGTGTTGGTGTACAGCATAGAGACTGGGACCTTACAAAATCTTTAACAGGTAATACTGTTTCAGAAGATGGTCAAACTATAACTAATACATGGCAGGCTTATATGAAGCTTCCTGATAAAGAAATTACTTCTATCACTTATTCAGATGTGATTAAGAATGGTACATCTACTGGAGATAAAGAATTTAATGGTGAACACTATGCAGTCTTATCTCAGTTAAGAGATGAAATTAATAAAAATATTGAACTTAAAGATGCGAATGGAACCCCTATTTCTAAAGATGAATTAGACATTAGTGTTAAGTTCTATTCAGATGAAGATAAAAAGAACGAAGTTACTGCTGATGATGCCCATGTTAAAGCATTTGAAGTGACTGTAAAGAAGAAAGATGGTAGTAAATTTATAGGGCAGTCTTTAAATATTTCTTCTTATCATACAACTGCAGAATTAAAGGATATTAAAGAAGGTATTGATTATTATTTTGCGAATAAAGGTACTGTTCAAAATAAAGAATCTGAAAGCAAAGTCACTTATAACAAGCCTAAGAAGTTTGTGAAACAGGCATATGGTAAAATAGATGGTGGTACAACTGATAAATACTCTTCTAGTAAAGTAAGTACAGATTATATAAGTCGTAATGGAAAATTATATTACAGAATTATATTTACTCCAAATTCGAATGAAGAAATCAGTTTTACTGATATATTACCTAAAGGTACAAAATTAGTTAAAAAAGGAGAACGTGCAGATTATAAAACTGCGGGATTTAAAGACAATCCAGAGGACCGTGGATCACCAGAAGTAGTTTATCACATTAACGATAATTTTGAATATTATTGTGATGGCAATTCTGAATTTACAACGCTTAGTAAGCATTTCGAGTATTCATATGATGAAAGTGCTAATAAGGTAACATTCACATTTAAACCAGGCTATAACCAAACAGATGGTGATTGGGGTTCGGGGAAGAGAGATCATCCTAATAGTCCAATTGCAATATATTATGCTGTAGATATCACTTCTGATGAATTCTGGAAAGATTTAAAAAATGAGAATAAAGAATATACAAATACATTAGAATATGAAGGAAATAAACAGGAACAGCATACTGAAGTAGAACGTGAAACTAAGAATGTAACAAAAACAGCAAAACAGATTGAGAACTCTACAAAAGTAGAATACTCAGTATGTATTAATCCTGCTGGTAAAGATTTAAATCCTAAGTCAGATAAACTAGTTTTAGTTGATAAACTAGAAAATTTAGAATGGACTTCTTATACTTCATATCTAGATTTGTCTAGTTTGAAAATTTATGAGTATGATGGAACAAAAGAAGATCATAGAGGCAATGTAATAGATAGTAGCAGATATAAAGTCCAGTATGATGAAGCAAATCATAAATTGACAATCACTTTGCCAGATGAATTGGCATGTGTTCTTGTTTATGCATATGATTTTGATGTGGGTACTGCAGCTAATCCAACTATTAGAAATAGTGTTTCATTATTAGAAGGAGAGAATGCTTCTTCAGTAGATACAACAATTGATACTACTCACTCTTCAGCAGGGGTTGTTAAAGGTAAAATGACTATTTATAAAGTAGATAGTAAAGATTATTCTAAGTTGCTTCCAAATGCTAAATTTAAATTATCTAAATATGATCCAACTACAAAAGAATGGAAAGGAATACAGAAAGAAAATTCTGATGAGTATGTCACAAATGATCAAGGAGAAATTGTTTTCTCTGGTTCAAGCGAGGATAAGTTCTTAGTAGCAAATACATTATATAAACTAGAAGAAATAGAAGCACCAACTGGATATGACAAGGATAATAATCCACATTATTTTGTACTTTATCAAGCAGATCAAAATAAGACAAAGCAGGATGCGAAAGATGCTTTAAGTCAACAGGGTATACCTGGTGTGAATCTTGATAATGATGTATTATACATTCCTAACAATAAAGAGGTTTCTTTATATGTTCCAAATAACTCTAACAGCATTTCTGTAAAGAAAGTCTGGGTTGATCAGGAAAACAAGGGTACTACACCAGGTGCTTCTAATGTAAAAGTTCAGTTATATAGAGTAACAAAGAAAAAGAAAACTTACAATGTAACACTTCATTTTAGTGGCAATGAGTGGAACAATGTTACAAAGACAGTGCAGGCTGCTCAAAATAAACCGTTATATATAGAAGCTTATGATTGGAACTCTAATAACAATTTTGTAGAAAGTAATTTTGAAGTTAAAAAAGGCGAAAATAATTTTGGAATAGTAAATTGTACGTATGATTATGTGTATAATAAAAAAATCCTAAAAATTCAGACAAATTCAATTACTGGGGACTGTGATATTTATATTACAGCTAAGAATAATGCATTTTACTTTAGTGTGAATGATATTACTATTACTTCTGATGAACCTGAAGTAGAAACAACAGAAAAGCCTGAAGGTAGTCCAGTGATATTAGATGTTTCCAATGGCTGGTCTTATACTTGGAAGAATCTACTTTATAAATCAGACAATGGGGAAGATTATTACTACATTGTAGAAGAAGTCAATGCACCTTCAGGATATCAGGTATCTTATACAAACAATGATGGTATTCAAGAAGGAGATATTACAGTTACTAACAAGAAGTTAGATAACTATGATCTTCCAGATACTGGAGGATTCGGTACTTTTGGTTATTACGCAATTGGGGCCCTATTTATTACAGCGACTCTATTTGCTTATATAGCAAATATAAAAAAGAAGGGGGCTTATAACTAGTAATAACAAACATTAATATGTGTATTTCAACGAGGGAAGAGTTTTATTAAAAAATGGATATCATATGGACAAGGAGGAAAAACGATATGAAACTATTTAAAAAACTCGCAAGTTTCATACTTGCATTCGCAATGGTTATGGCAATTGCTATGCCATCAGTAGTAATAGCGGCTGATGATAATGGTTCTATTACTATTACAGGTGCTAAAGCTAAACATACTTTTGAAGCTTATCAGATTTTTGCTGGTAAAGTATCAGGCAATACACTTTCAGATATTAAATGGGGTAGTGGTGTTAGCGATGAAGGTAAAACAAAATTTGGAGATGCAAAGGAAAAAGCAAAAACATTAAATAATGACAATTCTAAAGTCTTCGCTTATGAAGTATCTGGATATTTAACAACTCCAGCAGCTAGTGCAAATACTCAAGATGCTTCTGGAAATTATGTAATTTCCGGACTAGAACCTGGCTATTATTTAGTAAAAGATAAAGGTCCAATTACAGGACAGGATTCTTATACTAAGTTTATTCTACAAGTTGTAGGTGATAAAACTGTAGCAGTGAAAAATAACGTTCCTGAATCTTACAAAAAGGTAAAGGATACAAATGATACTACAGGTGAAACAACAAACTGGCAGGATTCTGCTGACTGGGATATTGGTGACAAAGTTCCATTCCAGTTAACAGGTACTGTTGCAGAGGATTATAAAGAATATAAAGCTGCTTATCAGTTAGTATTCCATGATACTTTATCACAAGGTTTAACATTTGATAAAAATTCAGTTAAAGTATATACAAATGATAGTACTGATCCTATTTCTGCAGATCAGTATACGGTAACTTATCCTGCAACTGATGGACATACATTTGATGTAACTATTAAAAATGTTAAGGCTTTAGATGGTACAGTTACAAAGATTAGAGTTGAATATGAAGCAACTTTAAATGAACATGCTGTTATTGGCTCAAAAGGTAATCCAAATATAATGCATATGGAATTCTCTAATAACCCAAATAGTTCTCAGGGTGGAGAAAAAGGTGAAACACCTGAAGACAAAGTAATTGTATTCACTTATAAGGCAATTGTTAATAAAAAAGATTCTGCTAAAAATCCATTAACTGGTGCTGAATTCACTTTATATAAGAAAGTTAATGGAAAATATGAAAAAGTCACAAAAGTTTTAGGAACAGAAAATGATGGAACAATTTTCACATTTACTGGTTTAGATGATGGTGAGTATAAATTAGTAGAAACAAAAACTCCAGAAAACTATAACACTATGGATCCAATTGAATTCAAGATTGAAGCATCTCATGATGAAACAAGTGATAATCCACAATTAAAAACTTTAACTGGAAACAAACCAAATGGTGAAGTGTTATTTACACCTAGCACTGCTGAAGGAACATTAGAAACTGACGTAATCAACTACAAAGGTTCTGAACTTCCTGATACAGGTGGTATGGGTACTACAGTATTATATGCTGCAGGTACACTTATGATTCTTGCAGCTGCTGCATTCTTAGTAATGAAGAAAAAAGCAGAAAGTAAGTAATATAAAACAATAAGGAGTGTCCTATAATGACAAAGAAGTTAACCAATGCATTTATAGCTTTAGTATTCATTATGGGGCTTTCCTTACTTATTTATCCTAGTTTCAGTAACTATTGGAATCAAAGACATCAAACAAGAGCTATTGCTGGATATGAAGAAAAGGTAGAAAACCTGACTGATAACCAATATCAAAAGCTCTGGAATGATGCCATTCTATACAATAAAAACCTGAAACAAACACTTTCTTCTTTGAATGATCAAGAGAAGAAACTCTATGATTTGACTCTTGATGTCACTGGTACGGGTATGATGGGTTATGTAGAAATCCCTAAGATCAATGTCTCTCTTCCTATATATCATGGAACAGATGCTGAAATCTTACAGATTGCGATAGGACATATCCCAGGTACTTCATTACCAGTAGGTGGAGAGAGTACACATTGTGTCATATCTGGACATAGAGGATTACCAAGTGCACAGCTTTTTACTGATATCGATCAGTTAAAGAAGGGTGATACCTTCATGCTTCAGGTATTAGATCAAACTCTTTATTATGAAGTTGATCAAATTAAAACCGTCCTTCCTACAGAAACAGATGATCTAAAGATTGTAGAAGGACAGGACTACTGTACTCTTATGACATGCACGCCCTATGGTGTGAATACTCATAGACTGCTTGTAAGAGGACATCGTATCAATAAGACAAATCTAAGAGTAAGAAGAGATTTAGTTAAAGCAGATCCAGTACTCATTGATGTGTTCTGGGTAGTACTTGCAATTATTATTGCGTTTATCTGGTATTTAACATCAATTAAGATAAAATATAAAGAAAGGTGATGACAGCAATTATATGGGGAAAAGATTAAAAAAATACATATTATGTTTTACAGTTCTACTGTCAGTCGCTGTGTTTAATTCATTCCAGGTAGCTGCTGTCAATGTCAATAAGAAATGCTCTTTGACACTCAATGAATGCATTTCAGGGTTAAATGTTCATTTGTATCGTGTCGCAAGTGTTTCGGATGATGGTAGTTATCATTACACCGATGCTTTCAAGGAAGCAGAAACAAATACAAATATTCAATTGGATCAGCTAAAAACAAGTGAAGAACTTAAAAATGCGGCTATCACATTAAAGGGATATGCGGCAAGTCAAAAAGCTTTCACTAAACAGGCAACTTCTTCTAAAGTTGCATATACAGGTCTTAAAACAGGGCTCTATCTTATTACGACAGATAACTTAGAATTAAATGGAACAACTTATACCTATTTACCTTACTTGATTTCTTTACCACAGGGGACAAGTTATGATGTATCCATTGACTTTACAAAATATTCAAAGAATCCCTCTCATGAATATAAGATAGTGAAGCATTGGATTGATAATGGATCTAAACATCCAGACAAAATCTATGTAAAACTCTATAACGGTTCTACTTATATCAAGACAATCGTACTAGATGCTGCACATAATTATGCTTATTCATGGAAAAGTGAACAAGCTATGAATTACAGCATTAAAGAAAAGAATGTCAAAGGTTATAAAGGTATTGTTTCTTCAGTATGCAGTGATTCTAAGACTGAATATATTATCACTAATACAAGTACAGATACACCTAAGAAAAATTCTCATGTTAAAACCGGGGATACAACAAGAATCAATCATTGGGTGACATTATTAACTGTATCAGGATTATTCCTGATTGTATTAGGTAGACTATTTAGACATGAAAAAGATTAGTCATTTATTCATGACACTAGGGTGCTTATGTATCCTAGTGTCTTGTTGCTTGTTTGGTTATGAGAAGTATCGTCAAAATAAAGAAATAAAGGACTTACAGAAACTGTATAGCCAGACCATACAACTGATCCCCGATACCTATATTCCTTCCGATAGTGGCTATTTAGATATACAAGGACATGATATACAGGCAGTCCTCCAAGCTGGTGACATCAAGTGGGTCATAGGTAAAGAAGATAATCTACCACACTATAAGAATAAGAATATAGTCATACCAGACTTGTATTTAAAACAAATGCAGTCTCTCAAGAATAAAGATATACTTACAATTCAATCTATTTCAGGCTATAAGACTCAATATGAATTAGAAGTCATTGGTGAAGTCGATACACTTTCAAGTGATACGCTGTATATGTATTGTAAGAGTGGATCACAATATTACTGTATTAACTTAATTGTGGTGTAAATTTTAGATAAAATAGAAAATATTAATAAATGTATAAGAAAAATAGAAAAAGTAGTTGACAATGTATTGATTATTCAGTATGATGAGTTCACAAATTAAGAACTACTAAGTATAAATACAGTGAAAAGAAATAGTAGATATCCAAAAGAAGCATAGAGAGTCCTTGGGTGGTGTAAAAGGATGTTTGGAGGATATTGAATTCGTCTTGGAGTAGAGCGTTGAATGAAGTAGGCGTTTCCGGTCACAACCGTTATATTGTCTGAGTATGATAGTACTCGTTGAGATATATCTAGTGATAGATATATAAAATAAGGTGGTAACACGAAGATACACTCTCGTCCTTATAGGATGAGAGTCTTTTATTTATACAGGTAGATGATCAAAGGAGAAAAAGATTATGATTATTGTATTCAAGCCAAAAACAAGTGAAGAAGATGTAAAGAAGATTCAGGAAAAGGTAGAAGCGAAGGGATTAGAAACACATTTAGTAGTCGGTCATGATGTCACTATCTGTGGTGTAATCGGTGATACGACTAAAGTAGATCCTAGAGATATTGAAGTTTCACCTTCTGTAGAAAAAGTAATGAG
>ULVA01036689.1_pt1 | contig 18826 bp, 14 predicted proteins | sample 1958811 | NCBI WGS metagenome assembly ULVA01 (sample SAMEA4835768, study PRJEB28245) | human gut metagenome | biome: gut microbiome; material: fecal sample | place: Denmark | collected 2008
CTCCTCGGAGCCGAGAAATCCTGTTGATATGGCATCGAACTGCAGATCCAGATCCTTGTAGGTCTGGATGTAATCCCGCATTTTGGGTGTGTAGTCATCAAAGTAAAATATAGGAAACTGTGTATGTGTAGATAGTATTGCCGTTGGCACAGTGACAGCCTGGATCTTCATGGCGGACACTATCGGAGCCATGACAGCGATGGAACATCTTCCAAATCCTGTAACATCATTTATTAGAGCGATTTTTTTCTGCATCTTAGTTCTCCAAATTCAGTTAATATAGTAGATTTTATCATCAAATACAGGTGTGTTCAATATTTGAATTCCGGCAGATCAAGTGAAATTTATGTGCAAATGGAGATAATACGTAAAATTTCCACATTGCCCCATATCTTGATACGTAGTAAAATATAACCATATTTTGTTGCGTTGGATGTGTCAAGTTTTATATGAAAACTTGACATGTAGCAAAGGAGGCACGCTGATGCGTGCGCAGGTCATCAAGCTTACGCTTGACGACATGTAGCGCCAGCCATTTGCCGAAGGCAAATTTTGCATGGCTGGTGTTCAGGAGGAATGAGTATGAATGAAGTTGTTTTAAAGATATATGTCTTTTCGTCAATCATAATAGCCGTCATGGATATTATACTGGCGATGAAATCCATAAAAAAGAATAAGACGACTGGAAGGTTTCTGGGCCTTGCCTGCATAGGAGCCGCTATAGTCGATATCAGTTATCTTATCAGTATTATAAGCGATTCGTATATGGTCATGTCTGTCATGTCGAGTATATATTTCGTGAGCATTGATTATATGCTGGTATGTCTGCTCATATTTATTGTTTATTTTACAAAAGGACGTTTTTCAAAGTGTGGAAGAGCGGCGATAGGCGTATGCTTTTTTTTCTGTCTGTATGAGATTATAATATTTGCCATAAACCCATTCAAAAATATAGCGATAGGGTATGTCAGAAGAGACACCGTGATAGCGAAATACAGCTATGATATGAAACCGCTGTATGATATGCATCTGGTTTTTTCATATGCGCTGGTGGGAGCGGTACTCATACTCCTTGTAAAGAAACTTTGCAAGATTCCACATGAATATCGCTTGCAGTACAGCAGTGTCATCCTGGGACTTCTTGCGCTCGTTGGGATAAATGCAATATTTCTCTACGTTCCGGGAGCGGAGGTGTACAAACTTCTGGATTATTCCATCTGTGGCTACAGTCTTACATCATATATTCTGTACTGGAGCTGCTTTAATTATTCAACCCATGGAATGCTCAACAAACTAAAGACAAACATATTCGAGAATATAGGTCAGGGAATAGTTTTGTTTGATTATAACAATCATTTGATCCTGCACAATGACAGGGCAGATGATTTCCTTGGAAAGGAACTCCTCTGCAAATGTGAGAATCTGCAGCAGTTTCTTGAGACGTATGATCTGTCAGTTGATCTTGCAGCTGATGATGACAGTTTTTCTCTGCAGTGTTATATAAAAGGTGATGATGGAGACAGACCTTTAAGGTGCGATATCAGAAGGCTTGACAACAAGGAAGGACGTAGACTTGGTCAGATGTTCGTATTTTCTGATATATCTCTGGAGACGGATATGCTTACAGGATTCCAGAAATGGGATAGCTTTCAGAGACTTGCCAAGGAAGAGGTGGACCATTTTACGTTTCCGGTTGGAGTGGCAATATGCGATATAAACGGATTGTCCGTGATCAACAGCACGCGCGGTAATCAGGCGGGTGACCAGAGGGTAAATGCACTTGCGGGCGTCATGAGAAAGAACTTTCCGGAGAGAACATATTATGTCAGGGGTATTGATGCGCACCTGATAGCACTTTGCAGTCACAGCAGTGAGGAAGAGATGGCTGCATGTGTCGAAAAGGTCAAAGAACAGTATGATGGAAGTATACAGTATGCAGTGGGGGTGGCTGCGGATGAGGGACAGAGCATAGTCGCTGCAATCCTTGATGCGGCAACAGCCATGAAGACAAAAAAGCTTGTGGACAGTGAATCATCGCACTCAGATATGCTGACGTCGCTTATAAGGGCTCTTGAGGAGTGCGACAGCGATACGGAACAGCATGTGCGTCGTACACAGGAGATGGGGGCTGAGCTTGGTAAACGAATAGAACTCTCGGATATCCAGCAGAGTAAGCTGGCGCTGCTTTGTCTGCTCCATGACATAGGAAAGGTAGGAGTTCCTATGGAGATACTCAACAAGCCGGGAAAACTCACAGATGAGGAATGGAAGATCATGCGTTCCCACGTTGAGAAGGGTTATGAGATCGCCATGAGCAACACAGAACTCAGACAGATCGCGGAGGAGATAAGGCATCATCATGAGAGATGGGATGGAAATGGATATCCGGATGGACTGAGCCGTGAAAGCATACCGGTTCTGTCACGTGTGATCGCGGTGGTCGATGCATTTGACGCAATGATCAATGACAGACCTTACAGAAAGGGGATGCCGATACCAAAAGCGATAGAAGAATTAAAGAGCTGCGCGGGCAGCCAGTTTGATCCATATATAGTTTCTGAGTTTATCAGGTTTGTCTCAGAGAAGTATGCGAATTCACTGGAAAATGAATCAGAGCAGAGGGCTGCTGATGGTGGTGTCGGTGCAGATGGTAATGGAGAGAATGTTGGTAATCGAACTGCCCCAGGAGATGGTCTGGCGGACTCTGATGGTGATGGCGCCAGCACAGACGACGTACAGACAGAGATCCGGATCATGGCGCGCAGACAGATGGTGGATTCTTACAAATATGGCAAGGATGCGTTTCGTGTACATACAGTAAAATATAGCAGATATCTGGTGGATGAAAACTGGAGGATCATATCTGTAGATGATAATTTTGAGAAGCTGACGGGTTATAGCAAGGAGGACATAGAGAATAGTATCATAACACAGATCGACCTTATACCGGACGAGGATAAAACGGAATATCTCTGTCAGGTAAATGCGAATCTGGCAAAAAGTACATTTGTATTTCAGGAACACAAGATACATCGGAAGGACGGCAGGGATATATATGTATTATGCTCTGGAAGAATGTTTTATGATTCGGCACTTCAGAAAGACAGAGGGGAAATAGTAATAGTGGATGTATCGAGTACATATGCTCTGAAGATGCTGACAGATGCGGAGCAGAATAAGGCAGATGTGAGACTCAGAAACTGGGAGAACACCTATCGTACAGATCCCCTCACAGGACTTTTGAACCATGCGGCATTCAGAAGTGACATGGAGCAGAGACTTCTTGAGTGTACGCACACAGCGGTGATGATCATGATGGATGTAGACAGATTCAAGCAGTACAACGACACCTACGGACATCACAATGGCGACAAATATCTTGTCCTTGTGGCACAGGCACTGCAGGCGGCACTCCGCGGTGATGACCATGCATGCCGTATGGGCGGTGATGAATTTGCAGCTATGCTGTTCTTCAACAAGAGTGTGTCTGATGATGTGATAAGGGAACGTGCCCAGCAGATATTTGACAAGGTGAACCTGACTGTGAAGACCACCGAGGGAGGAACAGGAATCTCCATGGGTGCGGTGATCGCAAGAACTGAACTGACATTCAATGAGATGTATGAGGAGGCGGATAACGCCCTCTATGATGTTAAGGAGAGTGGAAGAGGCAGGATTGAGGTGAAGAGGCATGGGGAGTAGATCGTATATCTTCAACATACTTCATAAAGATCTTCACAAAAAACTCCACAAAGAACCTTTGCTTCCTATGAGTCTGATTTTGTTTGCCGTAGTTTTGGCATATTCTTTTCGACTTATTGGAAGAGGAAGTTTCTATCCTACTCTGTTTTCTTATCTGCGCAGTTTCATTTATATTGGGCTTTATGCCGCCTGGGGAATTTCAATCCGCCAACGTATCGTGCAGAAACAGGTCGGACAATATCTGGTAGGCGTTTCGGTGCTTTTGATTTTGTGGTTTACCTTTCGCTCAGCAAAATACTTTATATTCTGGCAGCCGGATGCAATAAGATACCAGTGGTATCTATTCTATCTGCCAATGCTGTTTGTACCCATGCTTGCACTGCTGATCGCAATGTCTCTGGGCAAGCCCGATGAATATAAACTGCCAAAATCTGTCTGGCTATTGTCTGCCGTTTCGGGAGTTTTGCTTATTCTAGTGCTTACGAATGATCTACATCAATTAGTTTTCACATTCCCTAAAGATGCGGATGTCTGGTCTGATGCAGATCATGGCTACGGTGTGTGCTATTTTGCCGTGATCGCATGGCAGGTGTTTTGTGCCGTAGCAGCGCTTATTTTTATGCTCTTTAAATGCAGGTTAAAGAACGGTAAGCATCGTTATCTGCCCGTAATTCCATTTGCGATATCGCTGGCTTATCTTGCATTGAACTATGTTGGTACGCCATGGCTGAAACATTTATTCGGTGACGTTACGGCATTTCAAAGTCTTATGTATATGCTCGGTTTCGAAGCTTGCATTGCCTGTGGATATATTCATTCAAACGGCCGCTATGCAGATCTTTTTGCCTCATCTGTCGGCACATCGGCAGAAATTACTGACAGAGACTTCAACATTCGCTATGCAGCGTTGAATATCGAACCTATATCAAAGGAAACAATGAGAAAAGCCAAGAAAGCTCCTGTCACAGTAGACGGTGGGATGACCGTACATACTATGCCCATCGGCGGTGGTTATGCGGTATGGACAGAGGATGTGTCGGCGCTGCTTGCCATTAAGGAAGAATCAGAATGTCTTGCGGAAGAGCTTGCCGAAAGAAATGAGATTCTTCGCTATGAATACAGGCGGGAGTCGAAACGCCGCAAGGTGGAGGAGCAAAACCGACTGTTCGATCTATTGCAGTCGGCAACACAAAAACAGATCAACCGCATTTCGGCATTGACACAGGAATACCGCCGAATCTCAAAATCTGATACAGACAGAGTTAAAATGCTACTTGCCGAGATTGCCGTTTTATGCAGTTATATCAAACGCCGTAAGCATCTGACACTGCTTGCCGACCGAGATTGTAAGGTTGAAGTCAGCGAGCTTGAGAGAGCTTTTTCCGAATCGTTACAGACATTAAAGCTTTTAAATGTACGCAATACTCTGTATGTGGACAGTGAACTTTCCACGCTTTCGGGCAACAATGCTGCTGCAATATTAGATTTTTATGAGGAAGTAATAGAAGCAGATCTTGAAAATTTAACAAGTGTGCAGATAAGCCTCGCAAATATAAAAGGATTGCGGCTGTCGCTGAATGTCTGTTGCGAAGCCGACCTGTCGATCTTTTTAAATAAAGGTAACGTTCTTTATGAAATGGACGATGGCGCAGGCTACCAGCATCTTGTATTTATTATTGAGGGAGGTGCCGCCGTATGAGTGCCTTTTCTTCACTTCCGGTCTTTTTGCAGACCTTAATACCACTTCTGCTGTTTGTGGAAGCTGTGCTTGAATTGGGACTTTTTATATATCAACTCTCGCATCGTTCAAAATCGCATGATAATTTACCGAGTCTTGTGATTTTCGCGTTTTTGCTTACGCTTTTGTTCTCGGTAACTCAGGGAGATCCGTTCGAAGGCAAGGATGCGTTTTTATTAGATGCGCCCTGGCTGATTTTCATCACGGTAATTTTACTTGTTATTGTTCATTTTGCCTTTGCTCTGACGAGAGAGTATCGCCGCCGAAAGAACATGCTCTCCCCATTTTCCGTTAAAGATGCCACAGACAAGCTGCCTATGGGTTTGTGCTTTGCCGATCCGAACGGGCGTATTGTCCTTTGCAATGACCGTATGCGTCATCTGTCGTTTGCACTGAGCGGGCATGAGTTTCAGATTACCGACGATCTTGAAAAAGCGTTGGAGCACCCCGATAAAAGTATTATTGCTAACGGAGATTGTTACATACTGCCCGATAAGACAGTTTGGCAATTCCGCAAGCAGAATATAACCGTTGACAATGATGAAAACTGGCTTCAAATGACAGCGCATAATGTCACTGAACTTTATAATGGCAACGTTCGTCAAACTGCTATTAACGATGAGCTGAAAGAGGTCAATCGAAAGCTCCAAAAAATGTATGAACGAATGGCCGATGATATAAAAGAAAAAGAAATTCTTGACCTGAAAATACATATTCATGACACAATCGGAAGAAGCTTGCTGACAATTCGTGATATAATGGAAAGCGACGAAAACACTGACAAAAAGCTTGAGGCTTTACAGGAAGCAACCGCAGTGCTTACAAGCAATCGAGTGACAGCCAGCGGAACGATGGAAGAGGTTGTTCAGACAGCGGAAATTCTCGGTGTAACGGTGATGATGGATGGATGCCTTCCGGCCGATTCACTTGCCGAAGAGCTTACTGTTGTCGCTGCGAAAGAATGTGTAACAAATTGTATCAGGCATGCCGGAGGCAATGAGGTATATATCAGCGTAAATGGGCGAAAGGATGTGTTTGATATTACGATAACGAACAATGGCGCTGCACCGTCGGGCCCTATTAAGGAGGGCAGCGGACTCTCGTCGATTCGTCACAGCATAGAATCTGCCGGTGGAGAAATGCACACTGTATATAAACCACGATTTGAATTGCTGCTTAGCATTCCAAAGGATGCGTCAAGTTTTATATGAAAACCTGACATGCAGCACCAGCGCTCCCAAAATACGATTATTAATGAGCTGATGCTCAATAAAAGGAGAACGACATATGATAAATACAATACTGGTTGAAGATGATTTATATATTCAAAAGCATTTTGCCGAGCGACTGAAATCAAACGAAATTTTTCGCCTTGTCGGCGTATATCGTGACGCTTTTGATGCAGAGAGAAACTGCAATAGCTCAATACAACTTATTCTTATGGATGTGCAAACACAGCACAAGCACTCTGGTCTTGCCGCCGCAAAACGTATAAAAAAGGCTTTTCCGAATATCAAAATAGTAGTTGTAACCTCGCTTGTCGACCCGCAGGTATTGGAACGAGCAAAGACAGGTGCAGCAGACAGCCTGTGGTATAAAGACCACGGCACAGAGGAGCTGATAAGTGTGATAAGGCGTACCCTTGCAGGCGAAAAAGTATTTCCTGACACCTCTCCTGCAATTGAAATGGAAGGCACAATGTCCGATACATTCTCGCCCCGACAGCTTGATATTCTCCGCTTATACATAAAGGGCTTTACATACCAGGAGATTGCCGATAAACTGGGCATCTCCAAAAACGGTGTGCGCTGGAACTTAGACGATATGGTTGAAAAAGGTGGCTTTGAGAATCGAGAAGCGTTGGTTGTGACAGCTATTGAGAACAAGCTCATGGTGACCACTTTAAAAGACGAATAGAGTAAATGAACCCCTTGACTGACACGGTCAAGGGGTTTTTATGTCCCAAAGTCAAAAAAGTTTGAAAATAGTTTTTTCTGTTACTGGCACTTGTGCCAGTGACAGACCTCAAAAAATCCGTACAATAGAATGTGTAAGACTATAGTTGTAGTAGAAAGGGGGGAGCAATGAATGTTGAAATATAACAAATACATTATGACCCTGTTGATGGTTTTAATTATGCCAGCCTTGGTTTCTGGATGTGTGGCAAAACCGTCAGAGGATTCTAATCTGACCGAAGATAAAACAACCTCCACAACCACAGAGGCGACCACAGAGGCGACTACAGAAGCAACCACAGAGGCGGCTACAGAAGCAACCACAGAGGCGACCACAGAAGCGGCTACAGAAGCAACCACAGAGGCAACTACAGAAGCGACCATAGAAGCAACCATAGAAGCATCGGTACAAAAAGACACAGATTTATCAAAACTTCAAAACACCATTCTTGATAACAAAGAATCGGTTGGGATTGCCTATATCGGTTATGTTGGTTACGAGGCTGATGAGGAAGGAATCCTAAATTTTGTAAAAGACAGTCAGTATGCGGATAAATATGATTTCCTCTGCGGAGCTCCCCTTGTAAATGTGGGCGGTGCGGAGCTTTATGCGGTAGTTATTGCCGATACAAAATACAGTGTGTCTGTTTATCGGGCGGAAATAACTGATAACGGTGAATATTCTGTAAATACTGACAATGCACTCTATAATTACAACGGAAATGGAATTGATTATTTTTTACTGCGCTGCAATGAAAGTGAAATACATTCAAATGTATCGCTGAGCTTTAAAAAAGGAAACGACTCTTTTTCGGTATTCCCGATGCTGTCAGGAATGGATGGGCAGCTTGTTGACGGAAATTACTATGATTTTTCAATATATTCCGATTATGTCGGCAGCGGTGAGTCCGAGGATAAGAATGTAGCAATAGCAAGGGAAATCCTTTTGGAATCTCAGGAGGTGCAATACTACATAAGCATGGGCATGAGTGTACAGTATACGGGCCAGATTGATGAAATTGAGGGACGGCCGTGTTGGATTTTTGCACTCGGCACGGATAGAGACGATCAATTCGTCAGAGAACGTTATTACGGAGTGTGTGACAACCTTATATATTTTTATGATTCCTTGAACGACAAATGGGAGGTGCTCGGAAAAGGATAAACATCCACATAACTTACCGTGTGAGTTAAAGCACGGAATAATAAAATAAAAAAGGAGGGAAAAATATGGTAGATATTAAATCAATGGCAGCTGCAACAGCCCCGAGGGAGTTTGAACTCTCTTATACAACTACAATTGAAGACGTATACGAAAAGCTTAACACACATGCTTCGGCTTTTAAAATGCCTTTCAAAATCAAAGGGGGCATCCCTGGAAAGCGCATTTCCTTTGAGAAAGAACCGAACCTCGACGTTACGGTCTGGGTATTTGTCAAGGACGGCAACAAAATTAAAGTCATGGCAAACATCCAGGAGAATACAACAACCGTCAACGGTATGCGAGTTGACAAAAACAGTGTAATTCAAAAAGGTGTAAGCGGAGTAGCCAATCTTCCTATTCAAAGAGGAGCGTATCTTGATGAGGTGACCGAAAATGTTAAAAAGATACTCAACGGCGAGCAGGTTGAAGATTATGTAGCACCCGTTGGTGTAAGCGGCAGCGGGCAGGCCGAAAAAGATTGGCTTGTAGCCCTTCTGCTCTGCCTTTTCCTCGGCGGAGTTGGTGGCCACCGTTTTTATGCGGGTAAAGTCGGAACAGGCATTCTCTATCTTTTTACCGCCGGCGTTTTTGGAATCGGTGTACTTGTTGATCTGATAAAGATAATTACCGGCAAATTCACTGACAAAGACGGAAATCCTATTCAAAAAAAATAGACATGACTTCTTGACAGCCTTTAGATAAATATGGCTTAAAATTGGGAACTGTGCCTGAACTCTTTCGGGCACAGTCCTGATTGCGAAAGGAGGACTTGTTATGAGTAAAAGAAAGGAAAAAGAGGACATTAAAATGACCATATTTATTATGGTCGTCGGCATAGCATCGATGGTTGTGGGTGCCTTCGGAATTGTCACAAGCAGAATTGAAAAGAAAGAATATGCAGCCTCAACTGATATACGGAAAGTTACCGCTGTTATTGTTGACTTTTCAACCTACGATAGTAAGGATGACAATGGCGATGTAGATTATACAACATATAAATTCAGAATTTCATATGAAATTGACGGAAAGACCTATAAAGGAAAATACGAAGAACGCGTTTGGTCAAGAGATATCGCAAAAGGATACACATACGATAAATTGAGAAAAGGCGATACAATAAAAGTAGAGGTCTATAAAACTACAAAGGGAAATTACAAGCTTTCCCCAGAGGGGAATCCCGTTGATTTCCTTCTCTATTGCGCGGCGATCCCTTTTGGCTTGTTCCTCGTTGTTATAATGATATGTGACATTGTAAAAGACAAACGGAAAAAGAAGAGCGAAAACGAAGTGGTCAGCAAGGAATAAATCAGAGGTGATTTTATGGATTTATCAGTATCGCTGTGCATTGCAGCCGCTTTTGCTATATTATGTACATTCTATATCGGTAAAAGTATACTTGTAATGGATTTTTCGGAATATCTTCCCAAGAATTTGAAAAAAGCTAAGCTGGAAAGATTGCTGGCAAAAAGGGAAACTCCTCTACAGGATTCGAAAATCCGAAAGGATATAAGAAAAGCATTTGAAAGAGTACTGATTCCGCTTGGAAAAGCGGATCAAAAGCTTCTTACGGCAAGAATGGACCTGGCTTTCCGAAAAAAAATCGTCAGTCAGATCGACGTACTTAATAAGAATAAGCTATGCCGCAAAATTTACGTCACGGATGTTGTTCCCATTCCTAAAAATAACTTTGAAACATGGAACGATGATGGCAGAGAATGGCGGGAATCGGTTTTGAAGTGCAGCACCCTGGAGCGTTTCGAGTCAATGCAAGGCAACAGGGTTCAGCATGAGATATACCGTAAAAATTCATATCTCCGAATACTTCAGTCGAGACACGTTCGCCGCACAGACAAAAAAGAGAATAAGAAAAGCTATTATCACGATATGTTGAGAATAACCTGCCCATCATGTGGTGCAAGAGTCAAGCTGAACAGTCAGCAGGTTACCTGTGAATATTGCGGCGCCGTTATAAAAAACGAGTTTTACGATTGGCAGACCGAATCGTTTGAGATTTATGAAACGATCAGTACAAATATGAAAAGATTTTTACAGCTTCTTTTATCCGGTTTCATACTTTTCTTAAGTGTCTTTCTATGCTTATACTTGATCGAGGATACGGAGATTTCCCTTGCGGCCGGTGTCGGTGCAGCGATTCTTGCTTTTGGAACGATTGTCACACCTATTATCTACGGAAAAGTTAAACAAGACAATTTAGCGAAAAAGATCGTAGGATATTCAGAGAACTACCTCAGATCCTGCTTAAACGAATACTTCAGTAAAAATGAAAATGACAAAGATCTGCTTGATTTCAGTGTTGGCACGATCAAGCTTTTAAAAGTCTCTAACACAGATGAAATAACAACGGTTAAGTCTGAAGTTTATGGAACAAAAACTTTTCTTCCTGAAAATAAGAAACCGTTTACAAAAAAATTCAAAAAGAAACTGACCATGCAAAGGGCAAGATATCCAGAAAAAAGAAAGTCTGACGGTGAATTCTTTGCTGAAAAGGAATGCCCTAGCTGCGGAGCAACATTCTTGCCCGATGAAAACGGATGCTGTTCTTATTGTGGTTATAGCCTTCACGGAGATAGCGAAAAGTGGAAAATAAAAAGCTGAATCCTGTTAAAATCCTGCAATGCCGATTAGGGTAGGGAAGGGAAACATTTACATCTTATTAATTTAAAAAAGGAGGGAAACCTATGAGCAAAAAGAAAAAACTTTTGACTGTCGTAACACTTGTCATACTGATGCTCGGGGCATCAGTATTCACTGTTTCGGCAGCGGACAATTATTCGGTTGACGAAAACACAACCTATGTAACCAACTTTGCTGAGCTAGAAAAAGCTCTTGAAGCCACCTCAAACGAGACAACCCCACCCGATAAGCTTGTTGTTCTCAAAAACAACATAGATTACGAAGAGCAAGTTCCGGGCGATTGGAGCTATCAGGATGAGCAGGAGTGGTATTCCGAAATCACAGTTAGCTATCCTGGAAAAATCACCCTTGACTTGAACGGAAAAACCCTGAAAGTTACAACAGATATTCGTTCAGACGAGGAGACAAGGGATCTGTTTGTGGTTTTTTCGGGTTCCAAGGCAAACACCGACTTCACAATTACCACAACCCAGTCCGGCGGACAGATAATCTTTAACTCAACAGCCAACGAAACTTCAATGATCACTGTGAATAACCCAAACGCAGATGTGAATATTCTTGGAAAAGCAGGGAAGTTTATCAACTATAATCTCACTCTTACTGCACAATCCGGAAGTGACACTTATTTAAACGATAAGAATAAGCACCACATTATTTCCTTCAATGATATAAACAATCTCTATATCACCGGTACTCTTATTCAGAATAATGCACGCGTCCCGTCTTGTATATATTCATACGGACCGGAGCCGCAGGGCAATGTTACAATAACAGGAAACTCAGAAATAGAAGTAATTTCAAATCAGCTTCTTAATGAACAGCCGTTCAGCACAATATATTTCCAAAACACCCCATCCAGCAGAAAAGTAAGGCTTGGCGGCTGTTATATTGGACAAAAGGGAAATGTAAATTCAATCTATTACGGTGGCCAGCCTCCTCATTTCTATGACATAGTTCTATCACAATCTCTGGAAAAGCCGAACTATGTTAGTATGCACAACGGTACCAGGGTATACAATACCTGGCCTGACTTTGTTAACTTGGATGCGGATATAGAAATTATCTCCTCCTGTCACGATTCTGAGCCTGAATTAGAGAAAAGGACATCACTTCTTGGTCACTACAAGTACTGTAAAAAGTGTGATGCTCTTGAAAGCTTCCAGGAGCATCAGTTTGGCAGAACTCTCCCTGCTGAAGAGGCAACATGCATCAGAAAGGGAAGAACGGTCGGCTATAAGTGCTTCGACTGCAGATATTATGAGGGTTACACCGAACTGCCAGCACTTGGACACGATTTGAGCGACACCTATACGGTTGACTGGCCGGCAACCTGCGACAAAGATGGAAGGGAATCCAGACACTGCAAACACACAGGCTGTGGGTATGCAATTCAGAAAGTCATTCCGAAGCAGCACCAGAACCTTGTATGTAATGGCACATACTGCCAAAGCTGCAAGCAATATGTTAACCCGACCAAAATAGGTTACGGCGACAATTCCTGTAAAAACAAAACCGCTTACTTCTTTACTCCGACGGAAACGAAGGTTTATCTTATCACCATAACTTCGTCAAATCTCGGCAGCGAAAATATTCAGGGAACAGAAGTAAACCTTGTTGAGAATAACCAGCTTAGTGAATCCGTCTCTAGTAACGATAAAGGAAAAGTTACCGAAGTCAGACTTGAAAAAGACAAAACCTACGATGTTACACCGTATATAACTAATTCAGAAAGTCAAGACTGCATAGTTAACATATCCTGTAAGGAACATAATGCGGTTATAGATAACGAAATTAAAGCAACCTGCACAAAGACAGGTCTCACCAAAGGTAAGCACTGCTCGGTTTGCAACACCGTTATAGTCGCTCAGACAAAAGTCAAGGCTCTCGGTCATAAGTACTCCAAGTCTGTTGTCAAGTCTACTCTTACCTCAAATGGCAAGATTACCAAGAAGTGCACTGTTTGCAGTACGATAGCACCAACAATTTCGATAGCGAGAATTAAGTCAGTTTCGCTGACAAAGTCGGCGTATACATATAACGGAAAGGTTCAGAAGCCTTCGGTCATCGTTAAGGACGCAAACAAAAAAACGCTTAAGAATGGAACAGATTACACCGTTGCTTACAGCAAAAACAAAAATATCGGCAAGGCAACAGTAACCGTTACCTTCAAGGGCAATTACAGCGGCAGCAAAAAGCTGAGCTTCAAAATTCTTCCCGCCGCGACGAGCAAGATCAGCGCTAAGCAGACCACAAATTCAATCACGGCTTCATGGAAAATGGTTGCCGGTGTAAGCGGATACAGAGTATACCTTTACAAGGACAAAAAACTTGTCAAGAGAGTTGACACAACGAAGCTCGCCCTCACATTTAGAAAGCTTTCAAAGGGTACGGAGTACAAGATTGTTGTCAAAGCCTATAAGACGATTGACGGCAAAAAGGTTCTTTCTCTCGTTTCAAAGGAGCTTATGACTGCAACAAAGCTTTCTGCGCCGACTTCGGTCAAGGTCAAAGCAGGAAATAAAATGGCAACCGTCAGCTGGACAAAGGTTAAGAGTGCAAACAGCTATACCGTATATTACAGCACAAACAAAAACCGCGGCTTCAAAAAGCTCACTGTTATCAAAAACAGCGCAGACATCAAAAAGCTTTCAAGCGGCAAGACATACTACTTCAAGGTTGTTGCTAACAAGAAGGCTGGAAAGGCTGTTGTAGCTTCTGATTACAGCAAGCTTGTCAGCGCGAAAATCAAGTAATGGTGTTATTTGAACCGGTCAACAGATAAATTAAGTCAGACACATTATTAAAAAAAGGTGAGTTTTAAAGTTATGGAACTATAACCGTTCTTATTATGATTTATCGAACATGATTACGGTTTAATAATTACAACCGTTCATAACGCCAAAACAACCGCAAAACCTCGCTGCAGAAATATTCTGCAGCGGGGTTTTTTGTGGCAAAAAAATGGTGTCGCATTAAAGGTTGACAATGCAATATCCCCCTTTGTTGTCGAATTGTGAAAAATATGCGATAATGAGTGCTGGAGAAAATATTTGGTGCCAAGGAGGCATAAAGGGGATTATGGCAAAAATTGCGTTTTGTGATGATGATGTTTCTGTACTTGCTGAGATGCAAAGGCTTATGGAACAGTATTGTGCGGAGAGAGACTGCAAAATAGAATACAATATTTTTAATCATCCTTTTGACCTGGTGGCGGAAATAGAGAAGGGAAACAGATATGATATCCTGTTTATGGATGTCTTGATGCCGGGAGAGAATGGAATTGAAGCGGCAACGGAGATACGAAAATACGATAAAAACGTCAAGATCATATTTGTCACTTCGTCCTCTGAGTTTGCGGTGCAGTCTTACGTTATAGGTGCATACTATTATCAATTAAAGCCCATCTGGGCAGAGAGCTTTTTCCGTTTGTTGGATTCTGTGCTTGCAGCCTGTAAAAAGGAGGCGGAGACCAGCCTCATTCTGCGATGTAAGAGTGGAATCACCCGTATAGATATAAAAGCCCTGGAATATTGCGAAGTCATTCACCGCACCCTTATATTTCACCTGAATACAGGAAAAGTACTGGAAAGTGCCGGCAGCATGGATGAGCTTGTAAAGCAGCTTTCCACGTATCCTTTTTTTCACAGACCTCACCGTTCTTATCTGGTAAATCTGGAATATGTGCAAAACATAACATTTAGGGGGATTACCATGTCTAGTCTTGCAGAAATACCGGTTCCACGGGGAAAATACAATGAAGTAAAGGATGCATTCCTTGAATATGCGTTCCAGAACAGGCAGGTAATGATATGGGCCTATATATTTCGCTTCTTAACAATATAGCTGTGAGCTTTTTTGGGGGAATATTATCAGCGTCTTTTTGTAATGCGCTGTCCACCAGGAAAAGAGAACTCATTTTCATAGGATGCATGGTTTTACTCCCACTGATACAGAGCATATTATATTTCAGCAAGGGCGCTGATTTTGTAAGGCATATTTATCCGTTGGCAGTGCATCTTCCGCTTGTTATTGTACTTTGGATGTTGACAGGAAAATTGCTATGGTCTGTTTTTTCTGTACAGGCGGCATACTTGTGCTGTGAACTTAGAAGATGGGTTGCACTTGCCACAGTTGCTGTATTTTCTGGCAAACAGATGATGCAGGATATTACCGAACTGGTGGTTACAATCCCTGCATTGCTGCTCCTGCTTCACTATGTGTCCCCTGCTGTCAGAGGATTGTCAGATAAAAGTCTCAGGGAGCAATGGCAGTTTGGAATTATACCGGCGCTATATTATGCATTTGATTATTTTGCAATAGTGTATACGAACCTCCTTTTGAGTGGCAGTTACGTTGTAGCGGAATTTATGCCTTTTGTATGCTGTGTTGCATATCTGGCATTTCTCTTATATAACTCCAAAAAGGAGCAGATGCAGAATGAGATGAAACTGATCCGGAATAATCTGGATCTGCAGTTAAGTCAGGCGGTGAGGGAAATCAGCAGTCTTCGTGAGTCACAGTCATTGACCAGGCAGTATCGCCATGATATGCGCCATCACCTGCAATATGTGTCTACATGTATAGAAAATGGTGAGGTTGAACAGGCGCAGGCTTATATATCAGGAATCTGTAAGGAGATTGAGGCACAGAAGGTCCAAATATACTGTGAAAATGAGGCAGTGAATCTGATCCTGTCTTCATTTGCGGGTAGAGCCAGGAAGAAAGAAATTGAAATAAAGATACAATGTGCAATTCCCGCAGATCTTACTGTGTCGGAAAGTGATCTGTGTGTGCTCTTATCTAATGCTTTGGAAAATGCCTTGCATGCATGTGTGCCTTTGGCTGCAGAGGGAAGATCATGTGAGATTGATGTGAATTTTTATGAAAGAAATAAACACCTTTTTTTACAGGTGGTAAATGACTGCAAAGCTCCCATAAAGTTTCAAAATGGAATACCAGTGTCTGATATGGAAGGACATGGTATAGGTGTTCGGAGCATATGCGCGATCGTGCAGCGTTACGGCGGGGTTTTCAGTTTTGCGGAAAAGAACGGAAAGTTTATACTCAGACTGTCATTGTAAAAGAGTGTCGATTCGATACAGTTTTGGTACGATTCGTGCGTCTAGGTCTCACTGTTTGTAAATGTGTAATAAAATATACTCAGATTATGTGATTGCAACAAACAAAAGTGGCAACAAACAGGAGGAGATTATTATGAAAAAGATAATGAAAAAACTGATGGTTCTCATAATGACCATGATGATGGGTATATCGCTGGTAGCGTGTGGTGGAGCAGATAAGCAGCCTGCGATTGATGCGTTCAATAAGACAAGTACATCTTTTAACGAGGTCGCAAACATTATCAACGAAAATCCACAGGCTTATGATCAGGAATTAGTTGACACAATGATCGAGATGGCTGGCGTGCTCAATGAGCATAAACAGATCTTAGAGAGCGATGATGATGTTGAGGAAGAAAAGCTTCAGGAAATGATCGACTGGTATGGTACAGTTGATGAGTGGGTTGCTCAGGTTAAGGAAGAAATTTCAAAATAGACAGTATTAGATCATGTGGTGAAGACTGCATACCAGAGGGGTGGGCACATTGGAGTGCCTGCCCTTTTTGGTTGTTGTGTTATCTGACAAAGTGGAGTAGTGCTGAAACATTAGAAAGTGGGGCTATGAATGGTGCAATTTTAGAAAATTATGTGGTAGCAGAAATCAGGAAAACTTACCTGAACTGTGGAAAGGAACCATATATGTATTATTATCGGGACAAGGATGCCAAAGAAATTGATATTGTGTTGGAGCATGATGGAATATTAAATCCTATTGAAATCAAGAAAACCTCAAATCCGGGAACAGAACTGACAAAGGTATTTGGGGTGCTTGATAATGCATCAACACCACGCTCTAAAGGCGCTGGTGTCTGCATGAAGCCAGCACTTGGTGGCACTCAGGATTATGACTTGGGTGCCTTTTTGACTGGTAAAAATATGCCTTGGCCGATATAATGTAAATTGAAAGCAAAAAATATTTTGTTAAGGAGAGATTTGATGGGAACATGGGGAGTAGGCATTTATCAAAATGACATAAGTGCAGATGTGAAAGAAGATTATATTGCAAAACTTAAGTCGGGGAAAAGTGATGAAGTTGCTCTGAAGGAAATATTATCAGAATATCAGGAGGACATGGAGGATATCGACTGCAAATATGATTTTTATTTTGGTCTGGCAGATACGTTGTGGAAAAAGGGAAGATTGACAGAGAAAATTAAAACAATAGCACTTCAGTTGATAGAAGAAGATAGAGTATCGCAACGTTGGCAAACAGAAAGAATTAGGTATGAGAGAAGTAAGGTATTGGACAAGTTGAAAGTGCAGTTAGAAGAGACGATGCCGGAATATAAAAAAATTCCTGTTCATAAACCATATGTCTTGGGATGGGAAGAGGGAGATGTATATTTTTTTCAAATTAAAGAGAAAATAGAGAGTTATGAAAAATATCTTGGTTGGTATGCTTTGTTTTATGTGAACAAAATATATTTGAGGGATTGGAATGTAAATGGAGTGGCTGATGAAGTAGCGGATGTATACTTTTTCTTAACTAAAGATAAACCCGAAAGTATAGATGCTCTTCGTACATCGAAAAGAGTATGCTTTCATATAGGAAAAACAGGTAATAGATACCAAATGCATATTTATGAGAGCTCGAGGAGAAATCGTCCAAAGGATTTAACTTTGCTTGGGAAGTGTGACGGAATTCATTATCCTTTAAATAATAGTAGTAAGGGAGGCCATTTTTGTTGGAGTAGAGTAGATATAAGGGAGATATTATATGGTTACGAAAATCAGTTGAAATTAGACAACGAGGATTAACATTAAAATTATAAATAATGCACACCTCCATCCGTAGTCTGACCCCCCTTAACTGACTACGATTTGACTACTACACAAGGCATCCGTTTGCTCCGTTTTGCATTATTGCGGTAATGAGAGCAGTTGAAGGAATAGTTTTTCGGATCATCCGCACGCTTATGATTAAAATGCAACTTCGAGCCGCAGTCGGCACAGAACAGCAGACCGGAATACTTGCTCGCTTCAAAGAATGAGCGCCTTAATGCAATCTTAATACAGCACTCCGGATCATTACACCGTTTTTTTATATTTCATAGTATACTCTTTGTAAACAAACAAAAACAGGAGAAGTAGATATGCCTAAAATTACACATAGAAAAAAGCGACTGTCATCCTTTAAGCTGATCGTTTTGGGCTTTGCCGGGGTTATTCTGCTCGGAGCACTGATATTGATGCTGCCGTTTTCATCGACTGCCGGAGTTGTTACGCCGTTTCACGAGGCGCTGTTCACATCGACCTCCGCCGTTTGCGTTACGGGGCTGGTCGTGCAGGATACGGGCAGTTATTGGTCCGCTTTCGGGCAGACGGTAATACTACTGATGATCCAGATAGGCGGGCTCGGTGTTGTGACAGTTGCAGCATTTTTCGCTATGCTGTCCGGCAGAAAAATATCGCTGATGCAGCGCAGTACCATGCAGGACGCCATCTCTGCCCC
>ULVA01067338.1_pt1 | contig 18499 bp, 13 predicted proteins | sample 1958811 | NCBI WGS metagenome assembly ULVA01 (sample SAMEA4835768, study PRJEB28245) | human gut metagenome | biome: gut microbiome; material: fecal sample | place: Denmark | collected 2008
CTTTTTTTATACGTTTTGATTGATTTTTGTTTCACACTTCATTCCTCCTATAGGAACAATTATAATAAATGTAAACGCTTTACTTAGGTAAAAAACTAATATAATTAGGTCACTTTTCACATATTTACACATAATAAAAATACAGGAATAACCCTGTATTTACTTACAGTCATGTCTAAATTGGTTAGGGGTACAATGATACAAATCTTTGAATACTTTATTCATCGATTTTACATTGGGAAATCCACACATAATCGCAATATCAATAAGTGGTAGATCAGAATCAAGCAAAGCTTGTCTTACTTCTTTCGCACGTGTCTGAGATATATAGGCTTTTATTGTCATACTAAGATTTTCTTTAAAGAATTTAGAAAGATGGCCTTCTGATAGATGAAATACATCAGAAAGTACTTCTATTGTGAGATCTTCCTGATAGTTATCATCAATATAGTTAATAATAGAAGTAATGCGATGTTTATTCTTTTCACTCTTTAATTCTACTTTATCTTTCTTCTCTATAGAAAGGTGTTCTACTAGTAAATAGATCAAATGATATAAAGCAGAATAGATAAGTAAATCTTTATGGTTACTATCCGTTTCATAGTATTCATTTATAAGAAATAGTTGTTTTTTAATCAATGTGCCTACTTCTTCATCCGGCTGTTTAAAGTATATATGATCTATTTCAGGATAAACTTCTTTTAAGAAGTGATAATTGATTTGTAATGCTAAACCTATATAGGGTTTAGGTCTTCCTGATTCAAAGGCATGAATGCTTCTAGAGTTTATTATGAAAGGCCTATTGTTTTCTTGGTAGAGTTTATAGTATCTTCCATCTACCCAGCCATATTCTCCATTACATATAGGTAATACGATTTCAAGGCTATTATGCCAATGTTTGTGAATAGGTTCGCATATGTCTCCTTCAAATCGTATGAGTTTTATAGGCAAGTTTAAATCATCGTTTATTTTTTCATATTGAATCATTGGTTCACCCTCCCTATGTAAGCATTATCAATAATAACATAAATGAGAGAATTAATGTAAGAATGTGCAGTTTTAGAAAATAGAAAAAGGAACATCCTGCTAGAGGTTGTTCCATCATTGTGTTATTTCTTCTATGAGTAGTTTCATTCTGTGATCAAAGTCTTCCCTTATCTCACATTCCCATACCGTAATGACATTGTAGTCCATTTGTTGTAAAAGGTTATAGTTGTTTCTCAACGAAATGAAAAATTTACCTCATAGGTAAATTGACATCATTGACGTTTATAGCAAATAAGGTCATAATATATTTACCTTAGAGGTAAACTCACGAAAGAGGTGATGGATTGAAAATACCATATAAGACTTGCAAGATTGAAAAGGTGTGTATAACTGCAAGCGAAGCAAAAAAAATATGGTTCAGAAATGACCGGAAAAATCCATCCCTATCGACTGGGTTTTGAGAAAACAGGAGATAAAATTCAAATTGCAAACGTAATGGAAATTGTAGATTATCATTAAATTTCCATTTAATTAAAGGAGGTATTACGATGGTGAAAAGTCGCAGTTTTATTGCAACACCACCGGGAGCAACTATTAAAGAGCAGTTGCTTGATAGAGGACTTAGCCAGAAAGAATTTGCAGTACGCATGGGTATGTCCGAAAAACACATTAGCAAATTAATCAATGGCGAAGTTCAATTGACTCCGGATGTTGCTGTTCGTTTAGAAATGGTATTAGGTATTCATGCTAAGTTTTGGAATAAACTAGAAGCCACTTATCGTGAAAAAATTGTAAAAGCAAACGCTGAGAATGACATGGATGCTGATAAGGAACTTGCAAAAAAACTACCTTATCGTGAAATGTCTAAAAATGGTTGGGTTCCTGAGACAAGAGATATAACCGAAAAAGTTATTCATCTTAGAAAATACTTTGAAGTTGTAAAACTTGAGATTATTAAAAATATGCAATTATCAAAAATAGCATGTCGTAGATTGGCCGAAACAGAAAAAAGTGATCTTGCTCTATTGGCATGGGCACAGAAAGCCAAGCTAGAAGCTCGTAGTATTGATACTTTATTAGTTGATTTAAAAACACTTAAGAAAAGTTTACCCGAAATAAGAAGCATGACCACAATGAATCCTTCTGATTTCTGCCCTAAATTGATTGAACTGTTATCCAATTGTGGTATTGCACTTGTATTTCTTCCTCACATCGGAGGTTCTTTCCTACATGGTGCAACTTTCTACGACGGTAACAAAATAGTTGTTGGCTTAACAGTTCGCGGCAAAGATGTAGATAAATTCTGGTTTAGTCTATTCCATGAGCTTGGTCATATTTTACTTGGCCACATCAACCAGCCAAATGGAACAACCGAAGAAGATGAAAAAGCCGCTGACAATTTTGCAAAAGAAATACTCATTCCAACAGAAGAATTCAACGCATTTACTGCTCAGAATGATTTTTCAAAAGCAGCCATTTGTGCTTTTGCTCAAGAAGAACATATTCTTTGTGGAGTTATTGTGGGACGTCTACAAAAGGAAGGATTCATAAACTATAATTGCTGTAATGATTTAAAGACAAAATATGAATTAACAGCGTAAGTATCAAAAGAGAATCATTTTTAGAGAATACAAATGAAAATAAAGAGTTGCTATTGAACGAAAAAGGGGGCTTTAATTTTTGTGGAGGTCAGACCTTCGCTCTAAATATTTGGGGAGGCTTGGAAACAGCACCTTTAAATCTGTGGGGGTCACACTGTGGCTCCCACTTTTTCAAGTATTTTTGTGTAATTAAAAACCTTTCGCTGTATCATTAATTTGCTCATATTAAATCAAAGCGAAAGGAGATCACAAATTGAATAATGATCTAAAAATTATTTTAGGGGATTATGAATCCTTTGTACAGTCTCATACGATTGAAATTAATGAAAAAGAAGTGATTTATTGTATCACGCTTAAGAGAACCATTATCTCCTGTCCAGAATGCGGCAGTAGAATGAATATTAAGGACTATAGAAAATGTAAAGTAATGCATAACATGATAAGAGGAAGAACACTTCTCTAATACTTAAAAAGAGAAGATTAGTATGTCCTAAATGTAATAAGGTAATGACAGAGGAAAATCCATTTACAGAGAAAAGTCGTAGTAGATTATCTCAAACCTCAGAGTTGGAAATCATGAATAAACTTAATGAACCTACAACTACTTTTTTCACTGGTTGCTAGGTTCTTTAACACAAACCCTACTAAAGTCGTTGAAATATTCGATAAGTATGGTCAGATGCGTAGACAGCCTTTACCTGAGATTATATGCATTGATGAAAAGTACTGGAGACATAAAGGACAAAACAAATATATGTGTGTTATTCTTAATTTTAAGACTATGGAAATTGTAGATATCATTGATGGAAGAACCAAGAAGACACGGTCAAGTTATACTCAGATAATCGATAAAAAAAGAACTCGCTAAAGGGCAGTCATTTTTGACTGCCCTTTACAAGTGGAAACCCCCAAATATTTAAAGCGAGTTTTCTATTGCCCTCCCTTAAAAATTAAAGGTTCGCTTTTTCGAACAAATAAGACATATTAACTCAAACAACTTACATTAATATATTTTCTGTACAAATAACCTGTACAATCTATTTTTTATGATTATTCAACATTTTATACTCAGAATATAATCTAACAGATCTTCTCAACTGAGATTTTACAGTCATACCTAAACATCTGAACTCTTCCTTACTTTCAAGTAAATTCAAATCTTCAGTACCAATATCATCTACACCTAGAATGCTCATTGATCTTTTAAGTCTACTAGCTACATCATGTGAAGATTTATGCGATATACATTTACATTCTTCAAGCCATTCTGAAAAATCCATACTTTTCCTCCTTAACCTTTAGTTGCAAATTTTTGCATAGTCATATCAGAAATCAATCTACTGATGTCTGTTCCAAGATTATTTACAATAATATTGTCAAAATCTTTATAATCCATATCTCTAACATCATGGTAAATATGATTGTAAAGATATTCACTAAATGTACTAGCTAAAATGATGACTATAGGATTACCGTAAATATCTCGTTTAGTTGCTGGAACATATTTTGGCGTTATAACAATCGTATATTCGCCTCCTATTTCTTTTCTATGTTCCCTTAAACGTCCTGAGTTAATGCCCATAAGTTTATTTGCAGTCGACTTAGCTTCAACCGCGAATTTCTTCTTACAACTCAAATACAAACATTCTATGTCCGTATGTCCCGCCCCTCCGATTTTTCTTGCATCGACATTGACAAACATATTAAAGCCTTCAGCTAAAACATCCTCAAACAAGTATGCTGTATTATTATCAGGATTCTGTGAATATTCCTCAATACGTTTTGGCAGTTCAAGGAGCTTTGTTTGAATTTCATCAGTCTCTTCTCCAATTTCCTCAAGAAGTATCTTAGGATAAAAGGAATATATTTCCTTAATTATATCGATTTTCAATCTTCCATCGTCATCAAGTCTCAACGGTTTTTCAAACACTGAATAATTTAAAAGCAGCTTTGTAATATAATCTCTTTGTGCTGGTTCTATCATCGAAAATCCAGATTTAACATATCGACCAGTAGGCGAACTATGTCCTGTTGGTCTAACAGGGTGATATAACTTTCCAATTTTTTCACCTTCGCAAACAGATAAGATACCGACTGTCGCAAGAAGTTTTTGTGTATAATATTGCCATTCATAAATACATTTAACATATGTATGTTCATCTTCCTTTAACAAAGCCATTTTTTCTTCGTCATTTAGTGCACGAAATGCAATTATTTTTTTCACAAGATTTTCATATGTTTCTGAAGTGACATTTTTTACAAATGCCACTAAATAAGCATATTCCGTGCTGTATAATCGATAATCAAGGCGTGAATCTGTCATCAGTTTAAAAATCAATCTGAATGGATACAATTGAAATACTTTCGGTGTTCCATTAGCTGGATGCTGAAATTGAATACCGAATAGCATAGCAATAAAAATCTTTTTAAGTTTTTCCTCATCTTCAATATACTTTAAAAACAGATTACCTAATGGACTAAATATAAAGCGACGATTATCATCCTCATATCCGAACATATAATATTCAAGTGTGTTAATTCGATGATTAACAGAATCTAGTGATGCACTCCTAGGATTTCTTGTCTTATATAAATCTAAAGCTCTAAGTCTTTCTTGCATACGATATCTTTCTAGTTTACTAATGTCTGATGCGCACCTGTTTTTTACATCCAGTGCAACCGCTTTTATAAGCTCATAGTTAGAAGTGTGCTTATATAAAATCCATTTTTCTCTTTCTTCCATTATCGGCATAGCCCTACCTCCCAATCAATTCTAAAATTCTCTCCATAAGATGAGGTGGAATTGCTTCTCCTATAACCGTCCGAATAAAAGTTTCAGATGATTTTTCAGGAAATTTTATTGTTTCAGGTATCGATGAAACGATAAATGTCTCAAGCAATGTTAATACTCTTGCATCGGAATAAGTACCATCCGGCATAAGATGTCCTGGATGAACATTATTATGAGAACTAATACTACCACTATAAGTTGTTCTTGCAGGACACGGCTGATCCCATACCATACGTTTAAAAGTATTATGAAATCCCTTTATTCTGCTTCCATCCGCCTTTTTCGGATAATATACCTCGTTCGTTATAGCACTCTTTCCAGACTCTGTATGTCTCATCGCTAGAATAGCGCGTTCATTCTGTGCCTTTGCAAAATGCCATGGAATTCCTGAATCATCTCCTGGTTCCAGAGAAGGCAAATGCCCTATCGCCTCTCTCAAAGTGATTTCTTTTTCTTTTTTTGGCCATGACCACTGTAGTCCATGTTTCCACATCTTAATAATTGCTCTTGGACGAGATTGGGGAACACCATAATCCTTAGCATTTAAAACCTGTATGTCAATAGTGTATTTCTCAGAATACTTATTTTCTAATATTTCCTTAAGTTGAAAATATTGTCCAGCATAAGGAAAATACATTTCTATGAATTTCGGAACATTCTCTATAAGAACATAATCAAAATCACACGATTCTATGATATCAAGGGCTTCTAAAATCAAAAAATTTCTTCGATCTTTCTCATATTGGTTTTGATTTTTATTCTTTCCCAACGTACTCAATCCTTGACAAGGAGGTGTAGCAATCAACAATTTACAATCATTTTCATTTGCTACATTTATTATTTTATTTTTTATCACTTCTGATGTTATGTCACCACAATACATCTTTGTGTTGGGATAAAAAAATTGATAACAATCAGCACGTTTCTGTATCAACTCATTAGCAGCCACAACACGAATATTGTTAGGTAATAGTAATTCTCCAATTCCTGCACTTGAAAAAAGTGAAATCGCATTAATTATTTGACTCATTGTAATTCTCCTACGATTTGTTTTATCATTAATGGAGGAATCGACTCACCGATAACCTGCCTAATTAGTAACTCTGGTGTATCATCTGGAATATTCCAATCAGCAGGCAACGAATTCAAAAGCATTAGCTCATACGGTGTCAAAACTCGAGCATCAGAATAGGTACCGTCCTTAAGCAATCGTCCAGGGTGTACATTTCTTTGAGATGCGATGCAATCATTTCTTATCGTTATTGTTGGTGCTGGCTTATCCCAACAAATACGTCGGTAACATGATTCAAACCCTTTTATTCTAGTTCCGTCCTTTTTTTTAGGAAAATATATAGGATTAGAAAAAGCTGATTGTCCCGTTGGAGTATGCTTCATCCATAGTACATTTTCAGCTGTATGCTTTCTTGCAAAATGCCATCTAATGCTCGAACTTTCTCCAGATTCAAGTGATGGTAAATTTCCTATAGCATCTCTAACTGTTATCTTGGTTTTTATCGTTTCAGGCCAATTCCAAGTATACTCTTTAGGATACATTTTTATAATTGCACGCTTTCTTGTTTGTGGAACACCATAATCAGCCGCATCTACAACACGTCCATCTATTTCATATTCATAGCCAAACATATCTTTAAGAATTTCAACAACTGTATACATTGTATTTTTATAAGGAAGTTTGATTTTTAACAACATTGGCACATTTTCAATTATAATAAAGTGAGGTTTTAATTGTTTTATTACCTCAAACACAAAATCAATAAGATAATTTCTCTTATCAGCTAGCATCATATTCTGATGTCTGTTCTTTCCTGCAACACTCATACCCTGGCACGGTGGTGATGCTATCAAAAAATCAATTCCTTCTGCCGCCTTGAGAATAGAAGTGAACACCGCAAAATTTGTTATATCACCACAAATCATATTACACTTTGGATATAATGCTCGATAAAGGTTAGCTCTTTTTTCAATCAATTCATTAGCAACAACAATATCGATTCCACAATCCGATAAATAAGTCTCTCCTATACCAGCGCCAGAAAAAAGCGATAATCCTTTCATTAGACTCTTCCTTTCTATTTCACATATCTTCAAAAACTATAACACCACCTTGACGCGGCGTCAAGGTGGTGTTTGTTTGTTGAATTTTATTGTTTTCATATGTTATTAATAATCATTTTCTCTATCCTATTAAATAATTCAATAAAATAACACAATCAAATCACACAAATAATTTCTTATTCTCTATTCATTATCATCTATCTCAAAAATATATCCGATTAGAATTACAAATCATAATTCAATTTTCATTTTCGTAATACAGTATATCTCCACAGTCTAATCATATAAATCCGACAAACCAGAAAAACATCCTTTTCAAAATATTTTTCATTTTATTTCAATTGCAAACGTCATCTATCTTGTTCCCATTCTTTTCTTCTACCATCAATACTCCTTAAGTACTCATCTATATTTTCACTAGTAATAGAATTCATTCTAAGTATTCTTGCAATATCTGTCGCAGTAACAACTAATATAGGATGACCATCTTCCACAACCTCTTGATAAGCTTGACTATCAACATAACTTGTTGTTATTAAAACTCCAAACTGTCTATATCTAATTCTAGATATAAGTCTAGACATTTGTTTTACACCTACACCACTATTTTCAGAATAACACTTTGCTTCTAGTGCACAATCAATCTTTAGTGGGACATTCACTTTACCACCATTGTTAATAGAATAGTATCCAATAGCATCTCTCCATGGACGAGTCAGATTGAAATCCACAAAATGATTATCCATCTTCATCAATAAATCCATTGCGCATGATTCAAAGCCATACGGATTATTTTTATAATGTTCCCTAATAGCATCAACACATTTCTTACCTTCATCATCACACTGTAATTGGTCATACTTACTAGGAATATGAATAATCTTAGGTGCCTTCAATGCTTCTATTCCATCTCTACCTTGAGAGATGAATTTCTTCCATACATCAGGTGCAACATCTATACTTGCCGAATGATTCTCAGATAAAGATTTAATCCAATCTCTCGAAATACCTTTCCCCTTAGTATCTAGTATTGTAAAGTAAGCTTCATAATTCTGAAATTTTTGGCCATTCAATGAACACCATAATGCAACTAAGTCTCTACCTGGAGATATATTACTATTCCCAGGTGCAGCTAAACCTAAGAACTGTATATCTCTTCCATTTCCAGTCTTCTTAAATACGAAGAAAGGTGGCATATTTTCTAGATTATTACTATTAAGTAAATCAAATACCTCTTCTAATAGTAGGTTACCTTTCTTCCTTGTATTTCTCATATCATTTCCAGGTTTTCTATTATCGCCATAATATCTGAATACACCTGTTTTCTCATCAAGAAAGTCTGGCCATTCTAATTCTTCCATAGAAGTATATAAAATGACATAAGCAGGTAGTCTGCTTCCATCTCTTCTATTCACTCTCCTAAATCCACCAGCGTTTCCACACGGAAAAAGATGTGATAAAGGATCAGAGCCTAAATTCGGGGCTGTCCCACCTTTATAAACACAACCGATTTGCAAATCAGCATTTTGCAAGTCTTCAAAAGCAACTTCTACCATTATTTCACTTCCTTATATAATAATCTCTTATAAATACATTACGCTATATTAATCTTATCTAACAACAGTTGCATGTACAAGAACAAACTGAAATCCTTATTCTAGCCCCTAGTTTTAGTAATCCAAAAAAATAATATCACAACTAATACTATCAATTTCATCTATAATTAAACGTTTTTTAACATAATAAATTCCCCAATCAAATTAAAATTATCATTAATTTATGATGGTCTTTTTTATTTGATTATATGTTACAATATAATAATGAAATCATGAAAAATGAACTTACAATATTATAGTACACTAAATACAGCATAACAATTTTAACATACTATAAATGAGGTGATATCTATGGCATTACCAGCAGGTGGACGTGCAGATAAATTAGGAAATAAATATGAGCAAAATTGGGTGATCTATAAGCTATTAAAAGTCATACAGGAAAAACTATCTTATGTAATCATAGAACCTTTAGGAGATTACGAAGACGGAGTTGATCTTTGGATTGTCTATAAGGATGGCAAAAATGAATTTCAACAATGCAAGGCACGTAACGGAAGTAAAGATTATTGGCAATTTGGTGACATTAACAATAGGGGATTATGGAATAAATGGAAAAAGCATTTAGATAGAGACATTAACAATATTGCATCTCTAGTATCTCCATTGCCCTTCACTTTACTAGAGGATATTATTTCACGTGCATTAAACAATGACAACAATCCAAATGACTTTTATAACATACAAATTAAAGGGTCAGGTAAAGACACTACGAATTTATTCAATGATATATGTAAACAGCTTAAATTTGACACTAACACTAACAGCGGTCTTAACTTAGCTTACCAATATTTCAAAAAGATTAGAATTCGTCAATGGCCTGATTACGAATCAACTGATATAATGTCAGATATAGTTGATTCTCTTTTTATCGGAGATCCTAATATTGTTATAGCACTGTTACGCAACTTTATTGTTGAAAAAAATATATATGGTAAACCTATTACTGCTCATATGCTGAGACAATATCTACAAGATAACAAGGTATCCTTCAAAGACTTAGCACATGACAATCGTATACTGCCAAACATAAAACGTTTAAATCGTGAATACCTCCATTCTTTTCATTCATTCTCAAGTGGAACTATTATTCGAGAAGAATCCCAAGAATGTTGGAAATATATTAAAGAAGGCAAATCCATTATTCTGCACGGTCAAGCAGGGGCAGGAAAAAGTGGTTGTGTTACTAATATTATTCATTTTTGTGAAGAAGAATCCATTCCATATCTAGCTATAAGACTAGATACTCACATTCCAACTGAAAATTCCAGAAAATGGAGTCAAGATATGGAATTCCCAGCATCAATTTCTCATTGTATTAAATCTATTTCTGACAATAAAAATGCTGTAATCATTCTCGATCAACTAGATGCATTAAGATGGACTCAATCAAACTCTGTTCAAGCATTAAATGTATGTATAGAGCTCATTCATCAAATTAACAATATCAATAAATCTTATGACTCTAAAATATCATTAGTATTTGTTTGTAGAAGTTATGATTTAGAAAACGATTCAGATATCAGCGGATTGTTTATAAAAAACGATGAAGCCAAAGACAGCATTGAGTGGATGAAAATTAAAGTTGATCTCCTTAGCAGCTCCGATGTCAAAAAGGTGATAGGATCTTCATATAGCCATCTTAACAGCAAAATACGAGAACTCTTAAGAATTGCAAGTAATCTTTATATATGGGAAAACTTAGATGGTAGTCAAAACAACGAAAGTATTAAAACAACATATCAACTAGTACATGAATGGAAAAAGCAATTAGAGAATAAGGCTTCTTCAAAAAATCTAGATTCAAGCAAAATAATAAATATCATTTCACAAATAACTACTTATTATGATGCATATGGTAGATATCCAATACCACTTCCATCTCTAACTATAGATATAAATATTAGAGACTTTCTGCGTTCTAGTGATTTTTTAATTGAGACCAACAATTCCATTGCATTTGCTCACCAATCTATTTTTGATTGTTTCTTAGCAGAGCAAATGATGAGTAAGTATTTCAAAAAAGAACCAATTACTGACATCATAGGTAATTTAGAAAGTCAAAACCTAGCTAAAAGATATCGAATGCAAATTTTCTTACAAGAAATGCTAATCGACTATCCATCTGACTTTCTTGTAATCGGAGAACAGATGCTAGAAAATGAAACTATAAGGTATAACTTCAAATGTTTATATTTAGAAGTATTATCACAAATTCAAAACACAGAAGAATGTATAACAGAATTTATTCTTGAACTCCTTGAAAACAGCCAATGGAAAGCACCTGTTATCAATGCAGTTATTCATGGTAATTCCGTCTACATCACACAATTAATCGACAATGGTATATTAGATTCATGGATGAAAGACACTCCAGAAACAGTTATAGGGTTACTCGCATCTCTATCACCTAATTACGACAAAAAGCAAGTTCAGTTTATGCGAAAATATTGTTTATCTAATGAAAGAAACTCTGACTGGAGTCGTTGCTTCTATGGAAATATTCTCGAAGACTCAGATGAATTTTTTGATTTGAAACTTGAATTCTACAAAATGAACCCCGAAATGTTTAATTACTTCATTTTTTCAAGAGATTTTTTCAGAAACTCAATTAGAGCAATTAGAATCATTTCATCAATGATTCCACTTGAATTAAAAAATAACCAAGACAACTCGGTTTATAATGGTGTAAAAGATTCTTTATTAATACATTCAGATACTTTTACCAATAATTATTTAGACGTTTTAAGTATACTCTGGCCTTGTTTGCCAACAATTGATGAATGTTCTAATAAATCAGAATTCAACATAAGTGATTGGACCAATAATTATTTCAAAAAAAGCACAATAAAAAGAGCATGTATACTTATAATCAAAGCAGCCACCAGAGCATGTGCAAAAGCTAATCCAGACAAATTCCTTGAATCATATAGACCTTATATGGGTAAAGGGTATGAATTATTTAACGAAATTATTTTAGACGGCATGATTGAATTAGGTGATGAATATGCTGATTTTGTATTAAATTATCTTCAAGAAAATATAACAAAAAATTGTTTTGAGCGTTCTAGTGAACATAGAAACGAATTATATTACACAAAAAAACTGGTTCAAAAATACTCAAAAACATGCAAAGATGATACTTTGAAAAATTTTGAAGATAAAATTATGCACTATGTTCCTGTTAATCAAAAAGAAAGATTAAAAAACCATTATAAGTCAGCAAAAAAGAATACTAATAATCAAACTGAAGATCAAATCAAAGATGATAAAGAACATACTAAGTACTATCCAATATGGGGACACTTCCAATATGAAATTCTTAAATCTATAGATAGTGACAAACTAAGTGATGAAGCAAACAATCTTTTACAAGTTTTAGATCGTAACTTATCAAAATCCTACATGCCATATGATCACTCCGCTGACAGTCAATCCGGAAGTGTTATATCTCCAGTAAACAATAAAAAAATATCTGCCAAAGCATGGATGAAAATCCTATTAAACAATAGAATAGAGAAAGAAGGAAAATCCGTTTGGTCAGACGATCAAAATTGTTTTATCTGTAATTCTTTAGGAGATTTTTGTAGGAGTTTTCAATCATTTGTTTCAAAAAATCCTAATGAAATAACAGATTTATTATTAATTGAAAATAATCGAATTCAAAATGATGAGTTTATTAGTTCTTATTTCTTTGGACTATCATTAAGTGATAATCTTATAGATATCCCTAGTGATAAAATAGAAAAGATAATTAAAAAATTTCACATTAATACACCAACCTTTTATAAAGATATCTGTCGAATCATTGAAAAGAATCCTGATAAACACTGGAGTGACTATATGATTAACTGCGTAAAAGATATTGCAACTAACAATACTATTCTAGAAGCAGATGATTCTATACTTACTGAATCAGATTCTGATTTTTATTCTATTGAGACAAAAGCATTAAACTGCATACGTGGAACAGCAATTCGCACTATTTCGCAATTATTATGGGAAAATCATAAATATTATTCTGTATTCAAAGACTGTATCGCAGAATTAGTAAATGATCATAATCCCGTCATAAGATATGCAACATTATATGCATTATATCCTATCTATAATATTGATAGAGAATGGGCCATGTATAAAACAATGAAAATATTTGATGAAAATAACTTAATGATAGGATTCCCTAATAGCCGAAAACTATTCAACTGTTGTTATTCTGAATATAAAACAACCATCAACCAAGTAATAAGAAATGCAATGAATTCTGATGATCATCGTATATTGGAAACTTGTGGATACTCAATAGCTGAACTTTATATTCTTCATGACCAATTCAATGATATATTTGATATATATCAGAACAATCCCAAACTTCAAGATTCTATTTCGGCAATGTTAATGATTTATCTTAACGATGAGAAATATAGCGAGAAATCAAAAAACTTATTGCTTCAAATACTCAATAGCGATAAAACACTGAATGAACAATGGATATGGAGAAATCTACTAGATGACAATATCTTAGATGCAAAAAAAGATATTAATATCATAAAGATGATTTCATCTGAACATTTACAGCCTGAAACATTTAGAGATTTCTCTGAATATGCATGCAAGCAAAAAGATATTAAATGCCTTGCTAATGTTATTTTTGAAGCGAGTGAAAAAATGTTAACTGAAGATATGACTAATCCTGAAACTCGTATCATAATTTCTACATGTCTATCCAAACTAATCTCTACTCTTTATTATGCAGTCTCTTCTTCTAATTTAAAGAACGATAAAACTATTGCAAATAAGTGTTTAGATCTATGGGATGAAATATATAAAATCGATTTTAATATTGGTAGCAAACTAACGAATGAAATCATGAGCCTCTAATACTTACCTCAAAGTGCCTACTACCCTCCTATCTAATTCTCTAGTAGAATACATATAGGAGGGTATTTAACATGAGTGAACAACTACTAATCAAACATGCACAAGAAACATTTAAAAAACATCTCTATGAAATCAATGATCACATTCTATTCTTCTATTCCTATGATCATAGTAATGCTACTGCTATTATAGGTAACAGTTCTGTTATCTTAATAGATACTCTAGATTCTAATGAATATTCACAAGACTTATTGAATGACTTAAGAAAGTATACAGATAAACCTGTTAAAACATTAATCTATACTCATGGTCATCCAGATCATAGAGGTGGTGCAGGTACTTTTAGAGATACTGTAGAAGAAGTCATAGCTTTTACACCATTTAAAACACCTTTAAAGTATTATGAAAAGATTGATGAAGGATTAAGAAAAAGAGGAACATATCAACATGGATATACTCTTACAAATGAAGAAGCAATATGTCAAGGTATTGGTATAAGAGAAGGTAAAGCTACTGGTCATGGACATTATGATTTTATCTCCCCTACTACTTTATATACTGAAGATAAAGTCATAAGAGATATTGATGGTATACATCTAGAGTTATATAGAGCACCAGGAGAAACTGATGATCAGATCTGTATCTGGATCAATGATGGTCAGGTTCTCTGTACAGGTGATAATTATTATGCTGTTTTTCCAGCATTATATGCTATTAGAGGTACACAATACAGAGACCTTGCTACATGGATTGATTCTTTAGACCTAATTCTTTCTTTTGATGCAAATGTTCTATTACCAGGTCATTCACATCCTTTATTAAACAAAGAATTAATCCAGAACCAAGTAGGTCAGTTTAAAGAAGCTATCGAATATATTCTCTTTAATACCCTAGACTGTATTAATAAAGGTCTTACTCTAGATGAAACAGTACAAACTGTTTCATTACCAAAAGAACTTAAGAACTCACCTTACCTACAGGAATATTATGGAACTGTAGAATGGGCTGTTAAAAGTGTTTATACAGGCTATGTAGGATGGTTTGATGGTGATCCTATCCATTTATTACCTGTCAGCAATCAAGAATATAATAGTGTATTATTAGATCTTATTGGTGAAGAAAAACTATTAGAGAAGATTAAAGACTGTATGTCTCATTCACAATATCAAATAGCCTTACAATTATTAGAACTCATAGACAATAAAGAACTAAAAAAAGAATGTCTACTACAACGTGCAAAACAAGTAAAAAGTGTGAATGCGAGACATTATCTTATTGCAGCTAGTAAAGAGTATTAAAAAGCAGGTCCGAGGACCTGCTTTAGTGCGTATTAAGCTCTTTTTCTTCTAATAAGAATGATTCCAAAAGCGGCTGCTACAAACATTGCGATATATGCTGCAAATGTAGTTGTATCACCAGTCTTTACTGGATCCTTCTTAGTAGTAGTTTCAGTTTTGTTTGTTGTGTCTGTTTTGTCTGTTTTATCTGTCTTATTTGTTGTATCTGTTGATGGTTTGTTTTCTGGAGTAGTAGGCTTTTCAGGTTCTACTGGAGCAGCATCTTTCATATATGTAGCTGCCCAATTCCAGATATGAGTACCTGATGCATCAGATGGATTATTTCTTAAAGTATAAATCCAAGACCAATGGTCACTGTATTTAACTGTTTCTTTCACACCATCTAAATTATAATCTTCTTCAAATTTAAGTTTACCACAAGGTCTAGTTTCACCTAATGAGTCAACTTTATCTTCTAAATCTACTGTATCATATAATGATAATTTATATTTACCATCTTTAGTTTCACTAGTAGTGAAGCTTGAATTGAATTCCTGTTCTACTCGAGTAGTAGTTAATTCAGCACCATCAGTTAAGATCTTAAAGATTCTCTGTGAACATACTTCTGACTTAACGCTAGAGTCTGTCTTACCCTGTACTAACCAGATAGCTGTCTTAGAATTCTTAAGGCTAGCTAATTCTTCATCAGTAGGAGTTTCTCCACCTCTAATTGCAGCTGTATCTAATGCTGGACAGTTGATCATAGCTGCAGAGAATAAATCAGGATATGCAATCAACATTCTAGTAGTCATATAACCACCAGCTGAACATCCACTTACTACAACCTTATTAGGGTTAATATTGTATTTCTTGATAACTTCTTCGATTTCTGTTTTAGCTTTTTCTAATAAATTATCTCTTTGAGCATAGTACCAAGTAGCTGGTGCCTGGAAACTCATTACATGAGCACCACCAAAGATGTTCTGAGCTTCATCAGTAGCCCAAGCAACAGTACCTCTATTTGCAAGCATCTGAGCAACGTTATTCTGAGTATTATAACCTTCTAAGTCCCCTTCACCATTGCCATGGAACCAAACAACTAACTTATCAGCACCTTTTGCTTCATGGAACTGATAATTGATTCCCTGAGAGCCTTTAACTGAAGTGAACTTTGCTGTTTCTTCATCAATAACAGTATTATCACAAGTGATTTCTCCAGTGATATCTTCTAAGTCTCTACCATCTACTGAAGTTGCTTTTAAAGCTTCATTCTGAGTAATAGTATAATTAATCTTACCTGGATAGTTTCTACTTTCAGATAACCAAGTTAAAGTAGCACCTTCTGATTCATTCATATAAAGTGTTACCTTACCACCTGCAACTTCTACCTTTTCAATAGTACGATCAGCATCGCTATAAACTTTCCCGTTATTTGAACCAATCTGTACATAGTTAGTTGCATGAACTGTATAAGTATCTTTATCAGCACCAGATACTTTTACACCATCACCGTAGTCAATTACAACTTTATTGACTACCTGCCCAGCATCTGTGACTTTACCATATAACTGAGCTACATAATTACCTGCTGCCTGAACAGGAACTACAAACACCATTGCAACCATCATTGCAACACTTACAACAACTGAAAATACATGTTTCATCTGTTTCATGTCCATTTCCTCCTGTAATAAATATACCAGAAAGAGCATATGAAAGCGATTGCATAAAACGTTTTTAGTTTTTATTTTATAACCATTATTTTTTTAAAACAGAAAGGGTTCACAAAATGAACTACTTTTGTATATTATCTAAGATTCCATATATATTTTCAAAAATCATGCAGAGATGATGTATTCTATCTGCAATACATTTATCATTTACTTCTATAAAGTTCTCATGTAATTCCTTCTTCTTTGCGACTTTCCCTATATAGATATGTTCTATATTTCTTTGTTCCAATGATTCCATTAAAGTAATATATTCATCAAGATACCCTAATTCAAATCCTAGATTAGAATGAAAAAGAGAGACAAAGAATACAATATCATCCGATGTCACATTGAGCTGTATCAGCTGTTTCATAGGAAGAGATTGATACAGCTGAAAATCTATAGGTATTTTTGTATCTCGGAAAATCTGCTTATAGACAAGTAATGGGGCAAGAGAACTCTCATCTCCTAAAACAATAATTCTTTTCTTATCTTTAATCTTATCCCAAAGTGACTCATCATACTGGCAGGAACGATAAAGTGGTCTCGTAGACAACTCATAATACAGCTGATATTGAACAGCAGTAAAATTCTTATAGCCTAAATCAATAGAATAACGTCTCAATGTTGATTTAGAAATATCTAAGTCTTTTAAGATATCATTTACTTTATATTCAATAATAGAATGACGATTTTCTAATAGATAATGTGTAATACGATAAGTATAGCTTTCTCTATCCGATATGCTATCTAACATATTCAACTGTTCTAATATCATAAGTAATTCTCCGCATAATAGTATGTAATTTCTTGTATATAATAATCCAGGATCATATTCTCTAATACTTCATCTAAGCCTTGAGGAATTGTAAGTCCATAAGCATCCTGTAAATAATCATAATGTCCTATAGTAATCATCTTTGGATTATTCTCTTTCATTTTATTAAGTAACCAAGGATTTAAGTCTACAATTCTTCCTTCCATACTTAATAATATGACACAGTCATCTTTCTCAGGAGTAAAGAAGTTTGTTTTATATATACTATCTTTTACAACAAGTCTCCCCATTACATAGAAATCTATCTGCATTCTAGAAAAGTAACTAGCCATCTCATCAGAACCAATAAGTATTATTCTTTTACTATTATAAATCATCTCACATACTTCTTTAACCCATGACATATCTATGAGTCTTTCATAGTCTTCTGATTTAAGAATACTAGAACATACCTTATGAAGCATCTCATAATCTTTATCATTGATTCTATTTTGTATCTGTACATAGCGAATACGCATATGACTAGAAAATAATGCTTTAAAGATCATATACTTCTTATAGCCATAAATACGAAAGAATCGATTTAAGCTAGAAGTAGAAACAAAACATCTTTCTGCGAGTTCATTAATAGTTAAATAATCCAATTCATGTCCATTCTCTAATAGTCCTAAGGCAATCTGATAATTGATATCACGTACTTCTGGATTATTAATAAACATGAATAAAGCATTAAAAAAACAGAGTAACTAAATAGACTTGGGGTTTGCTCAAGCTTTGAAA
>ULVA01029676.1_pt1 | contig 18490 bp, 13 predicted proteins | sample 1958811 | NCBI WGS metagenome assembly ULVA01 (sample SAMEA4835768, study PRJEB28245) | human gut metagenome | biome: gut microbiome; material: fecal sample | place: Denmark | collected 2008
AAAAAAGATTACGCGGAAAATGAGTATATGAAGCCAAATCCACGTAAATCAACGAAAATATTTACGTGTAAAATAGGCTCTTAGTCCAAATCCGCGTAATCACACATTCAAGATGAGTATTTCATTTGCCGATGGCTATTATACAGCCGGGCAGACCCTCTTACAGTCTTTCAAATACCGGCATGTACTCGATGGGGGCATCCACGGTAACGGTCTGACCGCCCTTGTAGGTTTCGCCGGTGGAAGTCAGCTTCCAGTCGCCTTCGGGGAGGTAAACCTCGCGTTCAAACTGATTTAAGTGGAGAATGGGCGCTACCAGATACTTCTCACCAAACATGTACTGATCCTGTAAGTTCCAGCATTTTTCATCTGCGGGGAACTCATAGAACATGGTACGGATTAAAGGAGAACCGTTGGTGTGTGCTTCTTCGTAAAGATGCTTGATATAGTCATGCATAGCAATACGGATATCGTAGTAGCTCTTCATAATCTTGTAATTGTCTTCGCCGTAGCTCCAAAGCTCATTGGGCTGACCGGTGTGCAGATAGCCGCCGCCGAAATCTCTGGTGTCAAGAGGCGGAATGTTGTAGGGGCCTCTGTCGCCGTGCATACGAAGAACTGCTGAGTATACGGCAAACTGGTACCAGCGGATAAGAAGCTGACGGAAATCAGGGTCATTTACATCATCGGTCATGAAACCGCCTACGTCGGTAGTCCACCAGGGAATACCTGCAAGTCCCATGTTTAAGCCGCACTGAAGCTGGTCTTCAAAAGCTTCAAAGGTACTGGGCACATCGCCGGACCATACCACGTTACCGTATTTCTGGGAGCCTGCCCATGCACAACGGAGCAGGTTGACAACAGGCTTTCCTTCTTTGCTCATTTCATCATAGAAAACACGGCTGTAAAGCTGCGGGTATATATTGCTCAAGGACATGGCGGGACCGTCGCAGTAGCGGTAGTGGTCGAAATCGTACACGCCGTAGTCCGGTTCGGAGTTGTCCAGCCAGAAAGCGTCGATGCCGAAATCATAATAATTTCGCTTGCATACTTCCCATACATATTTACGGGTTTCCGGATTGAATACATCGATTTCCACGCAGTCGCCTTCGTAATCGTAGGTCTGAAGAGCGCCTCTTTCGGTGCGGATTAACAGACCCTTTTCCTGCATAGGCCAGAAGTTTTCACTTCTTCTGTCAACGGAAGGCCATACGGAAACGATAACCTTGATGCCCATGGAATGTAGTTCGTCTACCATTGCCTTGGGGTCGGGCCAGTAGGTCTTGTCGAATTTCCAGTCGCCCTGTACGGTCCAGTGGAAGAAGTCGATGACAATCTGGTCGATATGGATGCCTTCCTTCTGATACTGGCGTGCTACGGTCAGTACCTCGTCCTGGGTACGGTAACGCAGCTTACACTGCCATAAACCCATCAGGTCTTCCGGGAACATGTCGGCATGCCCGGTCACATCCGTATAGTTTGCCAAAATCTGCTTTGGGGTGTCGGCAGCGGTAATCCAGTAATCCATTTCCTTTGTGGAGTTGGCAATCCATTCGGTATAGTTTTTACCGAAAGTAACGCGGCCGACTGCCGGGTTGTTCCAAAGGAAACCATAGCCTAAGGAAGAAACGGCAAAAGGTACGGAAATCTGGGAGTTGCGCTGTGCCAGCTCTAAAACACAACCCTTTAAGTCCATGTCCTGCTGCTGATACTGACCCATACCGAAAATCTTTTCCATCTTGTTGCTTTCAAATTTCACGTTCAGAGTGTATTCGGTGCCGCAGGTAACGCCCTTCCATTCACGGTTGATCACCTTTAAGCAGCGGCTTTCCTTGGAAATGGTGCCGTCATACATACGGAAATATTCACGTAAAATAAGTTCGCCGTCCTTATAAAAACTGATAATGCCGACAAAGTTTACCACAGCCTTGATTTTGCCGTTGGTAATGGTGGCAAATTGGCGCTTGTCAATGGTGCCGTCGCCTACCCAGTGGTTTTCCTCTTCAATGGTAACAACAGCCTCTTTTACAGACGGTGCTTCGCTTAATGCCCAGTCTGTGTTCTGCAGTTTATGCTGCATGGTGGAACGGACACGCAGAGCATCCCTGCCCCATGCTTCGATACGAAGCATCTCGCCGTTGTGGTAGCAGACAAGAGCATTGCCTTCGTTTACAAATCTCATGGTGTAACCCTCCTTGTATGATTGCGTTTTATATCTTATAATGGTATCATACTTTAGAAAATAAGGAAATTCAATTCCTATATTACAGATAACTGATACTATTCTACGAATGTGTGCACGATTAAAGCAATTTGTAACGCAGACGGCAAAGAAACGGAGCGGCAGACGACAAAGAAACGGAGCAGCAGACGGCAAAGAAACGGAGCAGCGGGCAGCAGAGAAACGGAGCAGCAGGCAGCAGGATAAGGGAGTAACCAATGGGAAGAAATAAGCTGACGGAACAAAAAGAATTGATGGAACAGCGGCATCACAGCTCGGTAACTGTGCCCTACAGTTTGTATAACTGCCGGCTTCCGGAGGCGTTTCCCACGGTGCCCATGCACTGGCACAGCGAACTGGAGCTCGATGTGGTGACGGAGGGAAAGGGCGAATTTATCTGCGGCGATATGCATTTTCCGGTGGAAAGTGGGGACGTGGTGCTTATTCCACCCAACATGCTGCATGCGGCGTACCATGATAAAGAGGAAGGACTGAAGTACCGCGCTTTCGTTTTTCATGCGAATATGGTGGGAGCGGAACAGAACGACCGAAGCAGTCTTTCCTATATAAAACCGCTCAGAAACGGGCAGCTGCAGGTGAAGCCGAAGTACGGAAGGGAAGATGCCGATTATCCGAAGGTGAAAGAACTGGCGGAGGATTTGATTGCCCTGGCGGAATGTAACGATGCCTACCATGATTTATTTTTGAAAAGCCGGTTGTTTGCGCTGCTTTATTTTTTTGAAAAAAAGGAAAATATATCGGAAAGAGGGCAACAGACAGGCAGCTCGGAGCTGATTCGTCCGGCACTGGAATACATGACATTTCATTACGAAGAAACCATCAGTGTGGACTACCTTGCGGGCATATGCGCCATCAGCATCAGTCACTTTATGAATACTTTTCAGAAGGTGGTAGGCTGCAGCGCCATTGAATATCTCATTCACCTGCGCATCCAGGCAGCCTGTGCGGCGCTTACGGATACCACGGAAAATGTTGCAGAAATCGCAACCGGATGCGGCTACAACAATCTGTCCAATTTTAACCGGCAGTTCAAAAAAATGACGGGAGTATCTCCGAAAGCCTACCGAAGGCAGATGGCGGAAAATCAGAATTGACAAAAGAGGAAAAGTGACTAAAATAGGGAATGGCGCTTTGACGCCAAAGATTTAAGATGCAAAGGAGCGGTCTTTTTTACACAAAAAAGACATGGAATGAAAATGAAATATGTGAAACAGTTTCTGATTATTCTGGCGATTTCCCTTATCGGGGAACTGCTCAAATATGTGCTGCCGCTGCCCATTCCGGCAAGCATTTACGGCATGGTCATTTTGTTTATCTGCCTGAAAACAGGTCTGGTAAAATTGGAGGATGTGAAGGATGCGGGCAAGTTCTTAATCGAAATCATGCCGGTGATGTTTATTCCGGCGGGCGTGGGTCTTGTGGAAAGCTGGGGGATTTTGAAGCCGGTGCTTGTTCCGGTCTGCATTATTACGGTGGTAACAATTGTTACGGTTATGGCGGTAACGGGACTTTTGTCACAGTGGGTTATCCGCAGGGACAGAATGAAGGGGGAGAACCATGAATAGTTTTTTTGAAAATTCCATGTTTGCGGGCGTTACGTTAAGCCTGCTGGCATATCTGCTCGGTATGTTTTTAAAGAAAAAATTCAAGTTAGGGATTTTTAACCCGCTTCTCATTTCCATTCTGGTGTCCATCGCGGTGCTGGTTGTGGGAAAAGTGGATTATGAAACCTACAACGAAAGTGCGCAGTTCTTAGGATATCTGTTGACACCGGCAACTGTCTGTCTTGCCATTCCTCTGTACGAACAGTGGGAGCTTTTGCGGAAAAACTGCAAGGCGGTCGTGATAGGACTTCTGTCCGGTGTGCTGACAAGTCTGGTGACGGTGCTGGCGTTGTCTCTGCTTCTGGAACTTTCCCATGAAGAATACGTGACACTGCTTCCCAAATCCATTACCACGGCAATCGGCATGGGCGTGTCGGAAGAACTTGGCGGCTATGTGACCATTACGGTGGCGGTGATTATCGTTACGGGTGTACTGGGCAATATGATGGGTGAAATGATTTGTAAGATTTTCCGCATCAAAGAACCCATTTCCAAGGGACTTGCCTTCGGTAGCGCCGCCCACGCGATTGGTACGGCAAAAGCCATGGAAATCGGTGAGATAGAGGGCGCCATGAGCAGCCTTGCCATTGCGGTTTCCGGTATTCTGACGGTGTTGTTTTCCTCCGTGTTTGCAAAGTTTTTATAAGGGAATTAGGAAATACCTATAACGGATGATAGAAAGAAACAATAAGGCAAACGGTGCATAATCAGACAATGCCTATTGACATAGTAGGATATGGAGTGTATGATTTCTCTTAACAAAAAATGCAGAGAGGGCATACTCCATGAAAAATATACTTTGTTTCGGCGATTCAAATACATATGGATACAATCCGGCGGACGGCAGCCGTTTTCCTGAGGATGTACGGTGGACGGGGCTTTTGCAGGAAAAAGCAAAAGGCGGCGGATACCGCATTATTGAAGAAGGTCTGGTGGGAAGAACCACGATTTTTGAGGACAGTGTCCGCATGGGCAGAAAGGGAAGCAATTTTCTTCTGCCGCTTTTGGAAACCCATTACCCGGTGGATGCGGTGGTGCTGATGCTGGGAACCAACGACTGCAAAACGGTGTACAACGCCTCTTCCCATGTGATAGGGAAGGGAATGGAAGTATTGTTGAAGCAGGTTAAAAATTATGATGCGTCACTTCCCGTGCTGCTTTTGTCCCCGATTTATCTGGGCGAGGGCGTGTGGGAAAAGGAATACGACCCGGAATTTAACAGGGTATCCGTAGAGGTTTCCAGGGAACTGAAAACGGAGTACGGCAGACTGGCAAAGCTGTACGGCTATGAATTTCTGGCGGCATCGGACGTGGCGGAGCCTTCCTCGGCTGACAGAGAGCATATGGATGAGGAAGGGCATCGGGCGCTGGCGGATGCGGTGTGGAAAAAACTGCAGGCGATTGCAGCTACCGAGGACGAAATCGCAGCGGAAATCAGCAGACAGTAAAGGAAATGATACATGGAATGGCAGGAATTTGAAAGAAAATTTCCGCAAAAATTAAATGAACAGCAGAAGGAAGCAGTACAGAGTGTGGAAGGCCCGGTACTGCTTCTTGCTGTGCCCGGCTCCGGCAAGACTACGGTGCTGGTGACCCGCCTCGGCTATATGATTTACGCAAAGGGCATTGCTCCGGAGAAAATTCTGACGGTGACCTATACGGTGGCGGCGACCGAGGATATGGCAGCCCGCTTTGTCTCCTTGTTCGGAACGGATATGGCAGACAGACTGACCTTTAAAACCATTAACGGCATCTGCGCCGGTATCATACATACTTACGGCAGGAAAACCGGCCGGACGCCCTTTGCCCTTCTGAACGATGAAAAAGTCATTGCGGACACACTGGCGAAAATCTACCAGAAGACGGAGCGGACATACGCCACGGAAAGTGATTTGCAGACGGTACGGACACTTATTACCTATATCAAAAACAGCATGCTCACGGAAACGGAAATCAGGGAACTGGACAAAACCGCCGATATGAAAATCTCTGCTATTTATAAAGAATACAACACCTGGCTAAGGGAGCAGAAGCTGATGGACTACGACGACCAGATGGTGTATGCCTATACCATGCTGCAACGGTTTCCGGAGCTGCTTAGACTGTATCAGGATAAATTTCCGTACCTGTGCGTGGACGAGGCGCAGGACACTTCCAAAATCCAGCATGCCATTATAGCCCTGCTTGCATCCAAAACGGAAAACCTGTTTATGGTGGGAGATGAGGACCAAAGCATTTACGGCTTCCGTGCGGCGTACCCGGAGGCGCTGCTTTCCTTTGAGAAAAACCATCCCGGTGCCAAGGTGCTTTTAATGGAAGAAAACTTCCGCTCCGGCGCCGGCATCGTAAAGGCTGCCGATACCTTTATCCAGAAAAACACGCTCCGCCACAAAAAGCACATGTGGGCGACAAAGGACGGAGAGGAAGTAGTAAAAGAGATTGCGGTGAAAACAAGGGACGACCAGTACCGCTACCTGGCAGCCGTGGCGGAAAACTGCGCCGCCGCCCGGGCAGACAGAGTGGGCGGCAGGTCAGACAACGGGACCGCGGACGCCTTCCACACTGTGGCGGTGCTTTACCGGGACCACGAGTGCGCCCTTCCTTTGATTGATTTGCTGGAGCGGAAGGAAATTCCTTACCGTATGCGGAACGCGGAAATCTCCTTTTTTACCCACCGTACGGTGCTGGATGTGCTGAATATCATGAAGCTTGCCATGCATCCGAAGGACGCCGAAACCTTTTTGCAGGTCTATTACAAAATCAATACCTACATCCGGAAAGAGGACGCCCTGCAGATAGCCAGAATCAGCGAAACGCAGGACATTTCCGTGTGGAATGCGGCAGTGCGCTACCATGGGCTGAGCGATTATACCATGAGCAGTGTGCAGAATACGCGCATGCATATGCAGCAGCTTCTGACGGAACGGGGCGACAAAGCCGTGAAGCGTATTTTGTATTACATGGGGTATCAGGAATATTTAGAACGATGTGGTCTGAAAGCCGATAAGATAGAAATTCTGCGGATTTTGGGAAGCCGGGAGGACTCCATGGCGGGACTTCTGCAAAGACTGCGGGAGCTGCAGGATATTCTTACCCGGAAAGAAACGGACTATAGCTGCAATTTTATTTTGTCCACCATACATGCCAGCAAGGGACTCGAGTATGATACGGTGTATCTGATGGATGTGACGGACGGCATTCTGCCGGCACAGATGCTCAAAAACCCGGAGAAGGCATCCGGGGAAGAACGGGAAAACTACGAAGAGGAACGGCGATTGTTTTATGTGGGGGCGACCCGGGCAAAATCCGAGTTGTATGTTTTCACGACGGGTAAACCTCATAGCTTCTGTAAAGAACTGCTTTCCCATCCTGTTACATGCAGAGTAAAAAGAAAAGGAATTCCGTCTACACCTTGACAACCGACCATAAAAAGTGATACACACATATATGGAAGTGTTTATTATAATATCACTCAAATATAAGGAGAAAAAACATGCAGGAATTAAAGCCAATCAAAGAAGGTAAAGTACGCGAGATTTATGACAATGGGGACAGTCTGATTATGGTAGCAACCGACCGTATCAGCTGTTTCGACGTAATTCTGGACAATATCATTTCTAAAAAGGGAACCGTGCTGACACAGATGTCCAAGTTCTGGTTTGATATGACCGAGGACATTATTCCCAACCATATGATTTCTGTGGATGTAAAGGATATGCCGGAATTTTTCCAGCAGGAGAAATTTGACGGAAACAGCATGATGTGCAGAAAACTGCAGATGCTTCCCATCGAATGCATCGTCCGCGGTTACATCACCGGCAGTGGCTGGGCAAGCTACAAGGAGAACGGAACCGTTTGCGGCATCAAGCTTCCCGAGGGCTTAAAGGAGTCCGACAAGCTGCCTGAACCCATTTACACCCCTTCTACCAAAGCCGAGATTGGCGACCATGATGAAAATATTTCTTTCGAGCAGAGCATTGCCCATCTGGAAAAGTACTTCCCCGGCAAGGGCGAGGAATACGCAACCAAGATTAAGGATTACACCATTGCTCTTTACAAGAAGTGTGCGGAATATGCCCTGACAAGAGGCATCATTATCGCAGATACCAAGTTTGAATTCGGTCTGGATGAAAACGGCAATGTGGTACTGGGCGATGAAATGCTGACCCCCGACAGCTCCCGTTTCTGGCCTGCCGATGTTTACGAACCCGGCCACGGACAGCCTTCCTTCGATAAGCAGTTTGCCCGCGACTGGCTGAAAGCCAATCCCGAAAAGGGCTGGAAGCTTCCCGAAGATGTGGCGCAGAAGACCATCGACATTTACCTCGAAGGCTATGAAAAACTGACCGGTAAGCCGCTAGGAAAGTAAAAGATTATAATGGAAGTGCGAACGCAGGGCTTTGTAAGAAAGCTCTGCGTTTTTTTCTATTTGAATATCCATTTCCTGTAGAGAAAATTAAACTATGCGTTCAATGACAAACCGGGTATTCTCGTTTACAATGATATCAGAACCACAAAAGAAGACATTTTAGAAAACGGAGGCAGCCATGGAAAAGGAAAGATGGTTCCTGTTAGGCGATATTCACGGCAAACCGGAGGTAATCCGGAATTTTTACGAAAAGAATAAAGAACGTTTGCAGTTGGATACCGGAAACAACCATATCATTCTGCTGGGGGATATGGGGGCAAATTATGCGCTGCAGGGCCAGCAGGACGCAAGGTTTAAGAAGGCACTTTCCAGGTATTCGTTTACCTACATCTGCCTCAGGGGAAATCATGAGGCAAGAGTGCAGAAGGTAATAGAGATGCACCCGGAAAAATGGGAAGCAAAAAAGAAATACGGCGGTGAAATTTATGTGGAAAAGAAATTCCCCCAGATAGAATATTTATCCGACGGACCCGCTGTATATGAATTTGACGGTTACAAAACATTTTCACTTCCGGGAGCTTACAGTGTGGACAAATGGTACCGGTTAAACCGTGGATGGACGTGGTTTGAGGATGAGCAGTTGTCGGAGGAAGAAATGAACACAGGCAGAAAGATAAAGGCGGAGGAACAGGAATTTGACCTGGTGATATCCCATACCTGTCCGATATCCTACGAACCGCGGGATTTGTTTCTGCCTTATATCAGCCAGGAGACGGTGGATAAGCGGATGGAGCAATACCTGGGTGAAATAGAGGAAGGGCTTTCTTATAAACGATGGGCGTTCGGACATTTTCATGCCGACAGACTCTATCCGAGGAAGGACGGCAGACAAATGCTGATGCTGTTTAACCGGAGTGTGGTGGACTTACAGAAGTTCATGCACATGACCGAAAAAGATGGACTGCAGGACATACTGGCGTGAAGAAACAGGGTATCACAAGGAAATAAACAACAGACAGACGCATACAGCAATCAAAACATATTACAGCAAATTATGAAGAAAAATTTTTCCTTTGGGAAATTTCATTTTATCTGCGTCTGGTAGAAAAATACGGACAACACGAGGAGGTAACTATGAAAAGAGCATTTTGGTACGATGAAACACATATGGATCAGCAGATTGCAGAAGTGGATACCACAGAAGCTCATGTTGTCCGTTTCGCTAAAAATTACGGAAATACATCCGTAACCGAAAACGGTGCGGTGAGCTACCGAACCACGACAAAAGCACTGTTAGATTTGAATTTCAAGGTTTCTTCTTTGAGAAAACGAAGCGAGAGCGAAATTATTGAAGGGTACATAAAAGCATTTCATGAATCTCCAAAGTATGCCGTAAAGTGGCTATTCTTTTTAAGGGATATCTTGGAAGGAATGGGAGAAAGAAGAACTTTCCGCGTCGGTCTAAAATATCTTGCCATATCCCAGCCCAAGATTGCGCTGGCAATTCTACCCTTTATTCCGCAATACGGACGCTTTGATGACGCGCTCATACTGTTGGATACGCCCCTTGCTGCCGACGTGGCAGCTTTTTATAAGGAGCAACTGGATAGAGATTTGGAAGCCATGAAATGCGGCGAGCCTGTTTCTTTACTTGCAAAGTGGCTGCCCAGCATCAACACTTCTTCTGCAAAAACAAGGGAATATGCGGGAAAACTCTGCCGTCATTTTAAAATGTCGCAGAAGGAATACCGCAAGTCGTTGTCCCGGTTAAGAGCTTACGGAAACGTAGTGGAAACGAAAATGTCCGCTTCCGACTGGGAGGGGATTGCTTATGAACAGGTGCCCGCCAAGGCAAATCTAAACTATGACAGGGCGTTTGCAAGGCATGACTTAGAAAGAAGGACGGAATACCTGGAAAGTGTTCTTTCAGGAGAAGGAAAACTGAATGCAGGCGGTCTGATGCCCTATGAAATCGTACATCGATTTATGAAAAACGCTCCCAGCGGAGCAGGGCTGAAGGATGACCTTCTGGCAGAATTGATGTGGAAGAAAATTCTGGCCGACGGCTTCACTAATGACTGGGGCCTGGAGGATGCCATTGTGGTGGCGGACGGCTCCGGCAGCATGTTTTCCTTTGCTTCCGGCAGCAGCTCTGTCAGTGCCATTGAGGTCTGCAACTCCCTTGCTATTTACTTTGCGGAGCAGTTAAAAGGGGTATTTCACAACAAGGCAATTACCTTCAGTGAACATCCGCAGTTCATCGACCTGAAAGACAACACCAGCCTGAAGGACAAAATGGAAATCATGTTTGCCCATGACGAGGTGGCAAACACCAACATTGAAGCTGTGTTTAACCTGATCCTTGACATGGCAAAAAGTAAGGATGTACCCCGGGAAGAACTGCCCAAACAGGTGCTCATCATTTCCGACATGGAATTTGACTGGGCTGTCGGAAACTGCGACTGGTATTCCAGAAGACGGAATACCGTAAATGACACTCTGTTTGACAGGATTGCCGCAGAATACGAAGAAAACGGCTACCGGATGCCGCGTCTCATCTTCTGGAATGTGTGCGGCAGAACGGACACCATTCCCAAGGTGGACAATGAAGAAGGTCTGTGTCTCTTATCCGGTTTCTCTCAGAATGCCATGAAAGTGGCAGCGGACCCAAGGAAGAAAGATCCCTATGAAGCTCTGCTGGCCGTACTGGATTCGCCCCGGTACCAGGCTATCGAGGATGCCATAAAAGAATATGTTGCGTAGATATATACAAGAAATGAAATAGCATTTCAACGGTAAAGATATGTTTCTTAAAAGGTTGTGCTTTTTAGAAACAGAACTGTTGAAATGCTATTTTCTTGTTTAGTGAAGATACAATTATAGATAAGTTATAGAGAGAAAGTAGTGAATGGTTGCATACTTTGTGATGACAATGTATAATCAAATCAAAATAACTATGCATTTAGAATATTTTATGAAGGAGTTTACATGTCATCGGGAAGAAAGCATCCTAAATATGAAAATATCACGTCACGTTGGGGAGGAATGAAAATTCGGGAGAGCTTTGCCGGGCAAATAGACGAGTGGCTACAAGCCTTTCCTAAAGAAGAACATGCTTTTTTATTGGAGTTATTGATGCAGTTTTATTATTACAGTGAAGAAAAAGTAAAGCATAAAGTAATAGAATTATATGATGCTTTTAGAAAACAATATGAGGGAGATATAAATGATGTTGTTTATACAAAAATAATTAAAGAACAGGGGGTAGCCTGCTCAGATATATTATTTACTAATTTTTGGATGCAAAATAATTCTATGTATTCGCAGGCAGAAAATAATATCGTGGGTTTGTTAGAGAGTGGTCAAGTGCCCAAAGAATTAGTGATTGTAGATGATTATTCCGGTACAGGAAACACTTTCATCAAGACAGTAAAAAGAATGATAGATGTTAATGAATCAGTCAAAAAGACTAATTTATATTTTCTGACCATGCATGTTACACAGCGTTCAATTCAAGCAATAGAGAATTATGCAGAAGATAATGGATTAAATATTGCCTGTATTTCATTAGATTATAGTGAGCAGACATTTAAGCAAAATTATATATACAATGAAATATATGCTGAACGGAAAAAAAAGCATTATATGGATATATGTCAGAGGAAAGAAATAGAAAAGTATGTATTGGGGTATGAGGAAGTTGCATCTTTAGTGTCATTTTATTATAACACACCCAATAATACTTTGGGGCTTTTTTGGCAGGATTTAGCTGATTTTGCTGCGTTGTTTCCACGAAAAAAGAAACAAAGAACCACATTGGCAGAAATGCAGAAAAAGGCTAAAGATAGAAAATTTAAGGAAGAGTCTCCTGTAGTTTTCGGAATTGAAGACGGAAAAATGAAGGTTATGTTAATTTATTGTCTTGGTCATACTAAAAATTTTTATATAGAAAATTTTATTAACACATTTGGATTGACTGCATTGCAGGCGGATGAAATTTTAAAAGATATTATAGAACAGGGGTATATGACTAATGAAGAAGGTAAATTACAACCAACGGCTAAGCTTAAATCTCATGTATTTGCAAGCAGAATAAAGACGGGACAGAGTAGATTTCAAGAAGCACAAAAGCCGACGAATAAATATCAGGCACACGAAGAATACATACCACGTAATTTTATATGAGGGAGAAAAACAAACACTATTATTTAGAAAAAGAGTAATCGGTGATTACTCTATTAGATTACGGTACTTGAAGCCATATGTGTGTGGCGGCAGTGGACGCCTAAAGGCGTAACCACCATGCCTGGCCGCACACATATCACAATGGCTTCGCCATCGTAAGACTTCCAATAGCCACGTTTAGCTTATGGCTAAACGTGCAGCTTCGCTTTACGGCATCCGTTGGCTGCCGTCGCAATAACAGTTTTAGTAAATGATAGTGTTTGCTTTTTATATACTATGGAAAATAATAATTTAACTAATGCGGTGCAACGCGGTTTTATATCGAAGGAAACATATGATAGCATAATAGAATATAAAGAGCGGTTAATAGATAACAATGTTCCGGTAATATATAATCTGAGGCATCTGCGGAAAATCTTTAATATTAAGAAAAGAGAACAGGATTTATTTTTTGGTGAAAACAAAGGTTTATTATATAGAAAGTTTTATATTCCAAAGAAATCAGGAGGTGTTCGGCAAATTGAAGCACCTTGCAACCGGTTAAAGGATATACAAAGATGGATTAAGAATGAGATTGTAGATAATTTTGTTGTTTCAGAATACGCAACAGGTTTTCGAAAGAATATGTCAATAGTTGATAATGCAAAAAAACATGTGGGAAAAGATTTAGTTATTAATATGGACATTGAAGATTTTTTCCCAAGTATTACATATGAAAAAATTTTTTTAATGTTTATGTATATTGGCTATAGAAAAGATGTTGCGCATCTGCTTACCAAATTGTGTACAAATGAAAATAATGTTTTACCACAAGGGGCACCTGTAAGTCCATCTATATCAAACCATATATTACTGAAATTGGATAAAAGACTTGGCAAATTAGCAGAATCGATAGATGCAGATTATAGCCGGTATGCGGACGATATGACTTTTTCGGGAAACAGAAATATATCTACGATTGTACCATTAGTAGAGGATATTGTAAAAGAAGAGGGATTTCAAATTAATAAGAAGAAAACCAGACTACAATATAAAAATCAAAGACAAGAAGTAACAGGGTTAATTGTAAATAGTAAAATAGCAGTATCTGCGGTAATAGAAAATGAGATAAGAAATGCCATTTATTTTATAAAGCGTTATGGCATAGATGATCACATGAAACATATTAAGTGCAACAAATCATTTTATCTGGAGCATTTATACGGTATAGCATATTTTATTAAAATGGTGGATAGTGATAAGGGGAATAAATACTTGGAACAGTTGGATGAAATAAACTGGGAATAGAGATGAAAATTGTTTTTTGAGAAAACATTATAAAATAATACCTACAGTATATTTGTTATACTAATGATAGAAGTAATATATTTTATAAATGCGAAAAAATCAGTAAAGTTATATTGTTCGGTTGATTTTGGGGAAGGAGATTTTAGAATGCCGTTAGAAAAAGGTGGAAGAGCTGACAAAATGGGGAATAGATATGAAATAAGATGCATTATCTATGAGATGCTTAAGGTTCTTAAAGAAGTTAATTATAGTATTGTTATAGAAGCACTTGGAAATGACGAGGTTGGAACTGACATTCTGATAACTGATTGTGAAGGGAGAAAAGAGCATCAACAATGTAAAGTTCGAAATGCAAGTAAAGAATATTGGTCAATAGCCGATTTAAAATCACATAATATATTAAAAAACTGGAAGAGACAGTTGGAACGAGATGATAATAGGAAAGTTGCACTGGTAAGTGCAGTAGGATGTACACATATTGTTGATTTACATAATCGAGCAGTAAATTCCACTGATAATCCAAATGATTTTTACGAGTACCAAGTAAAATCAGGAGGTAAGGAAATTCAGGATTCATATGAATATTTTTGCCAAGGAATGGGAATAGAGGATTTTAAGATTGCAGATATAGCTAAAAGTATTGATTTTTTGCAACGTATTTATATTAAGCAAATGTCAGAATACACGTTACAGGAAAATATATTACAGGAAATAAATTTTTATTTTGCCACAGATAAGGAAAGTGTATACAACGCATTTGTAGCATTGGTTATTGATTCCGATATCTATGCGAAAGAAATAACGTCATTAGAATTAAGAGAATATTTCACAAAACAAGGCATACGTATGCGTATGTTGGATGGAGATAAACGGATTGTTCCTCAAATTGAACGAATCAATAAGGAGTATAGAGACAGTTTTAAGCCATTGAAAGAGGGTTTAATTCAAAGAAAGGAATTTAGAGAATGTATTGAAGCAATAAATGCGGAGCAGTCTTTTATTATTTCGGGAAATGCAGGATATGGAAAAAGTGGATGTACAGAAGCTATTTTGAATTATTGTGAAGGAGAGACTATTCCGTATATTGCAATAAAATTAGATAGAAGAATTCCACATGGTAATAGCCAAATTTGGGGACAAGAGTTAGGCTTTCCCAGTTCAATAGTTTATGCTCTTAATGCAATTTCTAAAGATAAAATCGCAGTATTGGTTTTAGATCAATTAGATGCATTGAGGTGGACACAAGCTAATTCAAGTGAAGCGTTGGCCGTTTGTATGGAAATGATTGGGCAAGTTCTGTATTTGAATTGTGAGAGGCACAAGAAAATTGTGATAGTGCTTGTATGTAGAACATATGATTTAGAAAATGATAATAATATTAAAACGTTAATTAATAGAGATGACAATGACACTCAAAAGGTGGAATGGAAAAAAGTAGTTATTAAAAATTTTGATGAAGTTATTGTGAAAACGATTGTAGGGAAAAAATATGAGGAATTAACGTTAAAAACGAGGCATTTGTTACAGGTGCCGAGTAATCTCTACATATGGCAACACTTAGATGAGAAAAAAACATGTGGTGATTGCGAGACAACAAGCCATTTGATAGATATTTGGTTTCAACAAATTTGCAAAAAAAGTAATAACGTTGGAGTAGATGAAAAATGTGTTAGAGATACTGTACATTATGTAGTAGATAAATTAGATAAAACAGGCCGTTTATATGCTTTGAAAAGAAGTTTAGAAGTAGAGGTAAGAGGCCTTGATTACCTAATATCCGCGGAATTGCTAATAGCAGATGGGGAAAAAATTGGATTTGTTCACCAATCAATTCTAGATTATTTTATTTCTAACAAGATGACAGAAAAATTTTTTGCTGGAGATAAAATTGAACAGATTGTAGGAGAAAAAAATAAACAAACACCAGGAAAACGTTATCAGGTTCAAATGTTTTTGCAAAATTTGCTTGAGTGTGACAGTGGTGATTTCCTGTCAGCTGGAATGCAATTAGTAGAATCATTACAGGTAAGATTTTATGTAAAATATGTATTCTATGAGATTTTGAGGCAAATATCTGAACCGGATGAAAAAATTGCAGAATATGTAAAACGAGAATGTAAGGATGAAAATAAGAGCGATTATTTTGTAAATAATGTTGTATGTGAAAGACATGTATATATTACTTTATTAAGACAGGCCGGCATCTTGGAACAGTGGTTTTCCAATGAAAAAAAGAAAAATACTGTTTTTACTTTGTTGAAAAGTGTTAGTCAGGATTTGGACACTGAAGATATTGCATTTATCAAAAAACATTCATTTATGAATGAAGAAGACGATAAAAAATTTATGGATTGCTTTTCCTTTGATTTCAGCAGAGAAAGCGATGAGATGTTTGAACTGAGAATGTTGTTTTATAATAGATATCCGGCATGGTCACTGATGAAACATTTAGACTTTAATGCGGGGATGAAATATTGTAAAACAAGAATGATTAAAATAATATCGTTTTGGTTAAAAAATAAAATTGCATTGAAGGAAAAAAATGTGTATCAATATGAGGAAAACCTCAGGATTGAAGCGTATTCTTATTCGGCAAAAGAAGGAAAATTTATATTGAATGAATTATTACAATATATTCCGTTATTGGATGCAGATGAATTATATCTTAGCGATTGGTCGGACTGTCTATATGTGCATAAAAACTTGGAAAGAACTGCTGTTGAATTGTTGAAAAAGGCAAATATTGCAATAATCTCTGCAACCCCGGAAGTTTTCTGGAAATACTATTCTCCGTATATGGGGAAGAACTACGCTATTTTTAACGAATTGATTTTGCATGGTTTTCAGTTTTTGCCGGAATCATATAGCAATCAAGTTGTTGAATATTTAACAGGAGGGTTTGACAAAAAGGTATTCAATCGTACAAGCAGAGCAAAGGATCAATTAGAATTAGCAAAGAAAGCACTTAAGATTCATACTAAATATTGCACAGAAGAGTGTCTGAATTCATTCCTTGAATCAGTGGAAAAATATATTTCGCCACGAAGTTCAGAATGGTATAAACGGAGAATAGAGTGTAATAAACAAAAAGAACGTTTGCATGTATATTGGAGTTTTTGGGGAGATTTTCAGTATCATATCTTACAATGTATCGCTCCTGAACGGCTTGCGCCTAAGTATAGAGACTTGCTAAATGTGCTTGAAAGAAAATTTCAGGGAAAAACAGACCGTTACATTAATAGTAATGGACATTCTGGTTGGGTGAAATCACCTGTTTCCGAAAAGAAAATAGGGAAAAAACAATGGCTGCAAATCATTACAAATGATCAAATGCCTGATAGAAATCGCTCACAATGGAAAGAAGTAAATGGTGGATTTATAGAAAGTTCACTAAGCATGTATGCAGAAGATTTTCAATCGATTGTAAAACATGAACCTGTTGAAATGATTAAAATGGTTATTGAAAATAGAGCAAATGTTGTACCAGTTTACATTGATGCAATGTATTCAGGAGCGGAGGCATCAGATGCGATTGGAACAGTTGAGAAAAATCTTTGGGAGGAAATGTTTAAGGCGTTTCCCTGTGGTATGAATAGCCAGAGAACATTGTATTTTTGTAGAATAATTGAAAAAGTAAAGATTTATTCCTGGTCTGAGGAAGTAATAAATAAATTAAGGGAAGTGGCTCTTTACAGCGAAGAAGAGGAAGCGGAAAATATAAAAGATATTAAGAAATTGAGTTGCGAAGAGTTGATAATCAGATCACTTAATTATATGAAGGGGCACGCAATAAGGGCAATTGGTCATTTGCTATGGGATAATCAGGCATTGTTTGTAGATTTTAAGGAAGTTATAGATAAACTGACATTAGATGAAGATGAAGCTGTTCGAATGGCATGCTTTTATGCATTGCGGCCTATATATAATATTGATAGAGAATGGGCAGAGAAAAGAATACTTCGCATATACGAATCAGATGATAGGATGGCAGGTTTTTACGATTCGAAGGAGCTGTTTTTTAGATTATATCCGAAATATAAAAGTAATGTTTTAGCGTTGGTTCAAAGGTGCTTTAAGACAAATGATGAGCAACTTATACGAATGGGAGGGAATACGATTTGCGAATTTTATATTAAGTATAATGAGTTCGAAAGTATAATGTCCAATATGGGACAACTGAATGAAAAACAAGTAAATGCAATTTTACATATGGCGGTTAAGTATCTTAAATTTGATGAATACCGTGAATTAGGTAAAGCTATTATTTTAAGGTGCAAGAATTCAGTGGCTGACATTGAGGTTTCATTAGGCAGTATGTTTTATGATAATCTTGTAGATGTAGGGCGTGATGCAGAATTCTTAAAAGAAATTTTTAGCTCAAACGTAAGTGGAAGAATGGCGTATTCATTTGTAAATTTTTTAGAAAAGAATGCCTGCTCGGTAAAGGACTATGCTGAAGTAATAATTACTTTGTGCGAAAATATACTTAGCATGTCGACAGAGCAACTCTCAACTCGGTGGGGAATAGAAAATGATGTTTCAAAGCTTATAATCGCGTTATATGATGAGACCGCTAATTCAGACAATAGATTAGAGCAGGCTTTGGCAGAAAAGTGTTTGAAATTATGGGATGTAATGTTCGAAAAACAAATTGGCCAAGTAAGAGATTTGAGTAGGAAATTAATGGAGCGTTAATGTATTGGAGGTTAAGAGATATATGATTGTGAATAGTTATGAATGGGCAGAATTTTGTTTATAATAGAAATCCTGGAATGATAACTGGGCAACCCTGTCCACTTATTT
>ULVA01019525.1_pt1 | contig 18206 bp, 17 predicted proteins | sample 1958811 | NCBI WGS metagenome assembly ULVA01 (sample SAMEA4835768, study PRJEB28245) | human gut metagenome | biome: gut microbiome; material: fecal sample | place: Denmark | collected 2008
CTCACCATTGGAAGATATTTCAATGAATTATAACTATTATGATTCTGATAGACAATGTCAGGTGTATTTCCCAACGTATTATCCAGATGGAGATTATTATTTCTTTTTTGATATAACATGGAGTTGTGGAATCTTCGGTCATCCCTGGCGAAACGAAATTATAGTGATGGGAAAAGAGCTGATCAAAAGGTTTGAAAAAATAATGAAAAACTAGGACTTGAATTATATTAAGAGTATGTTCAGATTCCAGTTTGCAAAGGAGAATATATTATGGGATTATTTGATAAGTTAAAAAAGAAACAATCGGTGTTCATACATGATGATAAATATGACGGATTCTATGCTGAATTAAATGATGTTAAATTTGTATGTGAAAAAATAGAAGAAAATTATGAACGACTTGCAGAAGAATTATCCAACGCATATGAATCTAGATTATCAGGTATTGTTAATTTCTTATTGCCAGATATAAATGAAATGTTTGGTGTATCAGATATTGATATCATTAAAAAGGCATTGGGTAAACCACAAATAGATTTAGACAGGAGCGTGATCGTATATTGTGAGCAAACTTTAGATGATGTTCATATTATTTCTGTTGAATTTGGAGGATTATTTACAGATTTTTATTACGCAAGTATAGATGGATAAATTCTAGCTTATGGCAATGCAGCTTAGAGAGGAAAACAAGTTATAATGTATTACGAGGACAAGTGGATTAATATTCAATTTGGAGGAATAACATAATGTCAAAAGATGAGTATTTGATCACAGATGCACCGCTTAAAGCGCTGACTGTTTTTGCAATGCCTATGATCTTGGGCAGCTTTTTTCAACAAGTGTATAATATGGCTGATTCAATAATAGTTGGCCAGTATGTCGGATCATCTGCACTTGCGGCTGTTGGCGCATGTGCCGCTCTTACAAATGTATTCATTTGTGTGGCACTCGGTGCCGGCATAGGTGCGGGCGTGCTTGTGAGCCGCTATTTTGGAGCCAGGGATTATAGTAAAATGAAAACAATAGTATCAACATCGCTGATAAGTTTTATGGTTTTGAGTATACTTTTGGGTGTATGTGGTCTTATCTTTTCACGTTCGATGATGACGCTGCTTCAGACACCTGCTGACATACTGGATGAAGCGGTGCTGTATCTTCGTGTTTATTTTGCCGGATTTCCATTTTTGTTTATGTATAATATTCTTTCAACAATGTTCAATTCAATCGGTGAATCAAAGATACCGTTGGGTCTTTTGATATTTTCTTCTGTCTTGAATATTGTTATGGATCTTTGGATGGTGGCAGGCCTCGGCCTGGGCGTTTTCGGTGCAGCTCTTGCAACTCTTATTGCCCAGGGAATATCCGCAGTGTTTTCACTGCTGATTTTTCTTTGGCGTATGCGCCAATATAAAGGCCGTTTTGATTGGTTTGACAGGCACGAGTTACATTTCATGCTTAGAATTGCCGTACCATCGGTTCTTCAGCAGTCCACAGTGTCGATTGGTATGATGATCGTTCAGGCAGTTGTAAATCCATTCGGTACACAGGCACTTGCAGGTTACTCAGCAACGATGAGGGTAGAGAATGTTTTTTCACTGATATTTGTATCCATTGGAAATGCAGTTTCACCGTATGTTTCTCAGAATCTTGGCGCAAAGAAAATCAAACGTATCAAAAAAGGATATCGGGCTGCGTTGGTGTTGGATGTGTGCTTTGCGATCATCGCATTTATAGTAATTGAAACACTGCATACTCAGATTTCATCTTTATTCCTTGGCAAAGATGGAACCGCTTTGGCATATCAGGTGTCTGGGGGCTATATGAGATGGATTGGCTACTTTTTCATCTTCATGGGAATCAAGATGGCAACCGACGGGGTCCTTCGAGGACTTGGGATCATGCGCCCATTTCTCATTGCAAATATGGTCAACCTCGCGATTCGTCTGTCAGTTGCCCTGATTTGTGCGCCCCGTTTTGGTATCGAATTTGTCTGGCTTGCGGTGCCGGCGGGATGGCTTGCAAACTTCCTGATCTCTTATATGGCTCTCAGAAAGTCGTGGCCGGTTGATAAAACAATTGGCGAATGATCGGTTTGGTGCAAAGGAATGTCTGTTTTGCAATAGTACCGGCAATCATTGAGGAATACATCTTCCGGGTGTGATACTCGGAGCTTATCTGAAAGTGGAGATGATGGCGGCGGTTCTGATTAGCAGCCTACTACAAAGCATTTGATTTAAGATGGTATGGGTGATGTAATCTGAAATGTAAATATTTTGCTTAACTATAGGGGTTGATGGAAATGCGATTGATTTATTATTCTTGGATATTGATTTGATTACGACCAGCGGCGTAGATATAGGACAGTATATTCGGCATAGACTGAATAATTACAGCATGGAGATTGTGTTTATGTGTCTTCTGAGAAGGATAATGCAGAGCCGGAATGAGCAGCAGATAGTGCCGAGTGTGGCTCTGATAATTGTGCCGATTATCAGTATATGGTCAACTGCGTAAATCAGGGAGACATTTCCTTACCACCAAAGATGATTCGTATAATCATGGCATGGGTTTACAGAGAGTACAGGATGTTGTGAATCAAAATAATGGCGAGATACAGTTTGAAGCCACTGAAAATACTTTCATAGTCAGAGTTATATTGTTCAATTAACGTAAAGGGGGTATCGTACATCTGTTGTGTGCGAGAAAGAGAAATGGGAACATTGGAAGTGGACAAGAGTCTTAAAGCGGCGTTTAAGGAAACGCTGGAACCGCATGGGTTCAAGAAAGTAAAGGGGAGGTATCCGCACTTTGTGAGGATGGCAACTCCTGAGATTATTCAAGTCATCAACTATCGGCTGGAGCAGGCGTTGTCGCCGCAGTTGGAAGAAAAACGGTTTGAGGTATACTGTGCGGTCGGCAGTATATACCGCCCGGAGATCAATCTGAACCGGTCTGTGTATGCCAGCATGGATTGGATAAATACTACGCATCTGGATATGTATGTTAAGGCGAAATACAATGGCATACCGGTGTATGAGAATGAACAGCCGGGGGTTGATTATATCATCAAAAAGGGAGATGAAGCTTCTCTCAGAGAACAGATTGCGTTTGCCATGACAGGAATTGAGCATTATGTAATTCCGGCATTTGACAAGGTGGTGGATTTAAAGACATGCGTGGATTATTTAGAGTTATATGATTTTAGTAATTTGTATATCAGCAGAAAAACTGAATGTAATGAGGATGTATTTATTTTGCCGGCAAAGTATCCGAATAAAGAATCCTATAGAGTGAAAGTGCAAAGTGATTATCAAGAGATAAAAATGGAATTAAAGCAAGACATTCTAGATAATAAAATTACGGAAGAAGAAGGAGAGCGGGAATTGACTTGGTATGAAAGGCGGTTTCGTGACAATATTGAAAGATATGGGAAACTTTTTGAAGATGAAGCAACCCAAAAAGAAGTTTCACAATTAAAGGCAGAGCGTGCAGAAAAAAATTTAAACGCAATACGTGCGATGGGAATCGAAGTGTAAAAGACGGGGGGCAAAAAGAAGGGAGTAAGCATATGAAATTTTATTGCACGGGAAAAGGTCATCTGGTTTCTTGAAAACCAGATGACCTTTTTTTGAAAAGCAGAAAGGCTTCTTGTCCTTTCATTAGTATATTCAATTTAAAGTCAACTATAATTATTTATCCTTGTTATCAGCGTCGATCACTGACTGGATCTGTTTCATGAGAGAGTCGTAGTTAGCCTGATCGTCGATCCCTCCAAGCATAGGATCTCCGACAATATTACCATTTCTATCGACTAGTATGGTTGTAGGAAATGCCATGATGTCGGAGGCATATTTGCCTACGCTAGAATCAGAGTCAACGGAGATATTGCGGTATTTTGCACCCTGGCTGTCAAGAACGGCTGCGGCTTCCTTGATAGCATCTTCGTTTCCGTCAAATGTCTCTGTGTTGATACCTACTACCTCGCCGCCCATCGATTTGATGGCATCATTTAATTCATTAAGCTTAGACAATTCTGCGACACAAGGCTTGCAGCCGGTAAACCAGAAATTAACGACAGTTACTGCATTATTGGAAAACAGGCTTTCGTCAACAGAATTACCGTCAAAATTCTTGCCGGAGAAACTCTTGAAAGGCGTGATTTCTTCGGAACTGTCGTTCTGGTCGGTGCTTTCTGATCCTGCGTTTTTATTTTCAATTTCATCTATCTGCTTTTCAATCTGTCTGATAGTTTCGATATCATCGTTAAGTGTTTTCAGTTCATCATCCGTAAAGGATTCCTTGTTCGATTCTATTATGCCGGCCAGATAATCGGCATAATCTCCGCTTGGATCGGCATCGCTTTTATTCGCCATGCCAAATGCCTTGTTCCATACATCCTGGTGATCTGCAAAGATCTGGTTCTCCTGCTGATATAGATCATCCAGCTTTGTGTTGGAATTGTCCACAGCTTCAGTGGTGGATTCTGTCTGGGTTTTTTGTGAATTCTCAGTGGTGGCAGATCCTGATCCGTTACATGCTGTGAGAGATAATGCTGCACAGAGAGTGATAATAGATATTAATGTTCTTTTTGTCTTCATAAATAATTGCTCCTTTAAATAATAATTTAAATAATATTAGTGTGGTTGATTGTTACATGTTGGTTTTGGAAGCTTGCTTATGTCCTTTTGGGGAACATGGCTTTCCCATAAACTGATAGTGGATCGCATCTTTTGGACATGCCTTCATACATGCTCCGCATCGTATGCATTCTGGATGATTTGGTGTTTTGCATACATCTACATCCATTTTGCATGCCTTTGAACACTTACCGCATCCGACACATTTGCTGCTTTCAACCTTGATACTCATAAGGCTGACCTTGTTGAATAATGAGTAGATTGCGCCGAGAGGACAAATCCATTTACAGAAGGGTCTGTAGAACAGAATACTCAGAACGACAACTGTAATTAAAATAAGGCATTTAAAGGAAAACAGCTTTCCGAGTGCAGAGCGTATAGCTGCATTTCCAAGTGAAAGTGGTATAGCACCCTCCAGAACACCTTGTGGACAAATATACTTACAGAAGAACGGGTCTCCCATTCCTATGGAGTTCGTTACAAGCATCGGCAGAAGTATAACGAAAACAATAAGGATTATATATTTCAGGTATCTTAGTGGTTTCAGCCTGGCTGTGGAAAACTTTTTCCCGGGGATTTTGTGAAGCAGATCCTGAAACCATCCAAATGGACACAAAAACCCACATATAAATCTTCCGAGGATCACACCGATTAAAATGAAAAAACCGGTTATGTAGTAAGAAAATTTAAATTTGGATGATCCGACGACCGCCTGAAATGCACCAATGGGGCACGCTCCTGTTGCAGCAGGACAGGAGTAACAGTTTAGTCCCGGTACGCATACTGTTTTTGCATTGCCCTGATAGATCTTGCCTTTAAATAAATTGGGGATGTGAATATTGGTAAGCAGCGTGGCTGCTGCCTGTATCCATCCGCGTATTCTGGCTGTTTTTTTTGACAGTGATTTGTTCTTATCCAATTCCTACACACTCCAGACATAATTTTATTGCTTTGCTGAGCACGGCAGCCGCTTCACCTCTGACTGCACCATAGCTGATCATAGCTATACCCGTGATGAGTAAAATGATCTGAGATATTTTCCTGTACTTCAAGATATTGCAGCTCCTTTCATGATTGTGTTTGTTGACCAGCTGACTTGGTTATTATACAATAGCTGTTGTAAAATTTTTGTTAAGAAGGATTTTTGTTAAGAAACAGGTGACAGTTTTGAGATTATTGATAGTTGAAGATGAGAAGCAGATATGTGATATGGTTGCGAAAAGCCTGTATGATGCCGGGTATGAGGTGGATACCTGTTATGACGGAGAAGAGGCTCTTGAATGCATTCTGTCAGAGGAATATGACCTGATCGTTCTGGATCTGAATCTGCCGGGTATGGATGGAATGGAGATTTTAAAGGAACTCAGACAGAAAAATGAGGAGACAAAGGTTATCATATTATCTGCGAGGGGACAAATTGCGGATAAGGTTGAAGGGCTGGATGCGGGTGCAAATGATTATATGGAAAAACCATTTCATTTGCAGGAGCTTGAGGCGCGTATCAGAAGTCTTACAAGAAGAAAATTTGTACAGAAGGATGTATGTCTGGAAAGTGGCGGGATAAAGTTTGACACGATAAAACGTGAGGCATACGCAAAAGGAGAGAAGGTTCCCCTTACAAGAAAAGAAAATGGAATCCTGGAATATCTGCTTCTTAATCTTGGCAGACCGGTAAGCCAGGAGGAATTGATGGAGCATGTCTGGGATGCTTCGGTTGACAGCTTCAGTGGAGCGATCAGAGTACATATGTCTTCGCTGAGAAGAAAGCTTAAGGCAGTGCTTGGATATGATCCGATTTTGAACAAGGTGGGAGAAGGCTATAAAATACGAGAGGAGTCCGACAGATGAAAAGAATGTCGCTGCAGTGGAGGCTTACCTGTATAATCACATTATATATTGCGCTTATATGTGGATGCCTTACTTTGCTTGTCTATAAAAATGGCGTGTATTATATTGATTCTCTGCAAGAAACCGTTGATGCCCAGGGAGATGATAATGGGAGCGGTACTGATGAAATATATATCAGTATTCCGGAGGATAAATGGGATGAATTTGCAAATGATTTTTCTGTTAAGGTGTACAATAATAAGGCAGATTACAAGAAAAACAGCCTGATAATTTCTGCCTTGCTGGCCCTGCTTGGCGGAGTAGCTACATATTTTATAAGTGGGCATGCACTAAAGCCTATCAGTGAGTTTTCTGATAAAATTGAAGAGGTACAGGCACAGAATCTGGCAGATTCACGAATAGAAGAAAACAATGTTAAAGAACTGAACCAGCTCAGCGTTTCATATAACAAGATGCTTGAACGCCTCTCGGATGCATTTGAGATACAGAGACAGTTTACTGCAAATGCAGCACATGAGCTCAGAACTCCACTGTCTTTAATGCAGATACAGCTTGATTCATATAATTCTTCCCGGCATCCGGGAGATGATGAAGTCACTCTGCAGACGATAAAGATGGTAACTGAACAGAATGAGAGACTCAGCAAAATGGTAAAGACACTTCTTGATATGAGTGAGCTTCAAACTGTGAGCCGGGATGATAAAATAATGGTCGACGCGCTTGTTGATGAGGTATTGGCGGATCTGGAACCTCTTGCACAGGAAAAGGATATAGAACTTATTGGAGAATGTACGGATGTAACGATGATAGGAAGTGACATCCTTATTTACAGGATGTTATACAATCTTGTTGAGAATGCTATAAAATATAACCGCACAGGAGGACGGGTTACAGTGACAGCGCGTCAGAAGGAAAAACACGTTTACCTGTCAGTAGAGGATACCGGAAATGGTATCCCGGAAGAATTGAAGGATCGCGTGTTTGAACCTTTCTTTCGCGTGGATAAATCCAGAAGCCGTGAGCTTGGCGGCGTAGGACTGGGACTTGCTCTTGTCCGCGAGATCGTGATAGTGCATGATGGTAATATTGCAGTTAAGTCTAATCCGTCTGGAGGAACGATTTTTGAAGTCGTTTTATAAAGTGAGCATTACAGCCGTTACATATAACAGACTTACCCACTTACTTTCCGGTAACAGCATATTGGCTGTCATACATAGCCTTAAGATTTTCGTTGGAATTGAATTTTTCTCCTATGCAGAATTTTTCAGACCATGTCATGTAGTATGCCCATGGAGTGTGTGACTTCTCCAGAAGATGTATATCCGGTATATATCCGACTTCGGTAAGGGCAGCAACCTTGTTCGGAGAGGTAGCTTCTACAAGCTTTGTATATTCTTCACTGTAATCGGTTGCTGTGTATTCCGGCAGATATATGTCCATGGAGACAATATCAACGAAGTCATCTCCAGGGTATACGCCTTTTGTAGGACAGTTCCATACCCATATAAGGTTGTTGATGTTCAGTACATTTGTATAGTAGTCGAACATGAGTCTGTAGAGCTTTGCCGCAACAGCAGGACCTTTGGCACCCCACCAGAACCAGGTGCCCTCGGACTCGTGGAAAGGTCTCCACAGAACCGGGATATCTTCAAGCTGGAATCTTCGGAGTTCCTTTGCGATGATGTCCATATCGTGGTAGAAAGCATCACGTTCTCTTGTTCCTGGAATGAGCACCTTTTCAGCGTCGAAGTCAGTGTGCTCTGTGTAGAAACTCTTGTCACGACCTCCAATCGGAGAGAACCAGTGAAATGTGAAAGTGACAATGCCATTTGTTTTCTTTGCCCATTCGAGAGCGGTGTCAAGGGTATTCTGATTTTCATATACCTCTGTGAGACATTCTGCGGATGCATCATTATAGTTTATGTTTGGCGAGTATCCAAGCAGCTCGAAACCTCTGAGTGCCGGATATTTGCCTGTCTGTTCGTATATATAGTCAATCTCCTCCATAGGATTGGTTTGTGTGTGCTGACCTGTTATTATCTTTTTACCAGAAATCTCCGATAAATAATCCAGCAGATTCTGTGCTGAATGCGATATGTGCTTGTTTGCTGCTTTCTGCATCTTATTTTCTCCTTCATTAGTATGTGTTTGATATGCTTTTATCATATACAAATAAATGTAATAATTGTATTATATAAAGAGCAAAAAATTGTATAAACCTATCATGATACAACTTGGATCGTAGGGGGAGACTGCTATGGAAATGTTTGAGTACATTGATGAGATGAAACAGCCATATGATATATTTTACACAGATTGTGTGCATTCTGAATTGCACTGGCACTATTACAGTGAGATGCTTTATATAGTCAGTGGATCTATCTGGGTGATCTGCAATGATGGAGAGACGGTTCTCAGAAAAGGGGATATGTGCTACCTATATCCGCTGCAGCTTCACAGTATAAAGGCGGATAAGACCTGTACGGAGCCGGTGAAGTATGCGGTCATAAAGTTTAATATGTATACACTGGGCATTCCCCAGACTTATATAAGGAAAATGTATGATTGCTTTGTATACAGGGCGGAGACTACAGATTTCTGTATGGTTATAAGGTCTGAAAACTTAACAGGAAGTATGGCAGATATTGTTCAGGATATATTTGAGGAGTATACGGAAAAGCGGGAGATGTACATGCTTGCGGTTCAGTCTGGGATATATAAGCTGCTCATCATCATGGCAAGACAAATGAAAACAAGTGGAGATTTTAAACATAAGAGGTCGGATGGTGATGTGTATTTCAATCACATACTGGAATATATAGATGCGCATTCGTCAGAACAGATTGAGGTTAAAGATCTGGCAGAAATGTGCAGTATGAGTTATTCACACTTTGCCAGATCATTTAAGGCTCGTTATGGAAGATCGTGTAAGGAATATATATTGTATATAAGGCTCAATAAGGCGCAGAACATGCTGCTGTATTCGGATTATTCCATGGAATATATTGCTCAGGAAAATGGTTTTTCGGACAGCAGTTATTTTATCCGGGTATATAAAAAGTGGAGGGGAATCACTCCGAAACAGGAAAGAATGCAGAACAGACTTTAGTATACCAATAGGGTGCAAATGAAACAGACTCACATGTGATCGAGACACCAGTGAGTCTGTTCATAAACCGATTATATTGTTGCCGTTGCGGATTTTGCACGGCTAATTTTATTTCCCCCGAACTTTCGTCTCAGCTGTTTCATAACCCACAGGTACGCAGGAATCAGGAAGAGATCAGCACATACCCATGCAAGCGGACTTCCTAGTGATACACAGATGAAACCGAAATGTGGCACCAGTACGAAACCGGCAACAGAACGGGCGATCATCTCACATATGCCAGCAAGTATGGCGAAAGTTGAGTAGCCAAGCCCCTGTATCATGAATCTTACGATATTCACAAGTGCCAGGAATATGTAGAATGCGGCATTGATAACCACGAATTCATATATGTAGCCGATAAGCTCAATCTGTTCCTTCTTTACAAAGAGAAGTGCAAGCTGCTTTCCGAATACGATGGAGAAAGCCAGAGCCACGAGGGCATATATGATTCCCATCTTGATACAGGCTTTAAGTCCCTGATCAACACGGTCAAGACGCTTGGCACCAACATTCTGACCTCCGTATGTTGCCATGGTGGAGCCCATTGCATCGAAAGGACAGCACATGAACATGCAAATCTTGGATCCTGCTGATACGGCTGCAACATATGTTGAACCCATATCATTGACTGCGGTCTGTAGAATGACACTGCCTATGGCTGTTATGCTGTACTGCAGTCCCATAGGTAGACCCATACCGCAGAGCTTAAGGCAGTGACGCATGCTGAATGTCCAATCCTCTTTACTGAATTCAAGGTACTTCAGTTTCCTTGTCATGTATATCGTACATATGATTCCTGACACTGCCTGTGAAGCTACTGTGGCAACTGCGGCTCCGGCGACGCCCATAGGAACAACAAGTATAAGATCAAGTATTATGTTGACAATTGATGAACCCACAAGGAATATTACAGGTGTGATACTGTCTCCGAGTGATCTCAGTATCCCGGCGGTCAGGTTGTAGAGGAAGGTTGCCGGAATGCCCAGGAATATTATAAATATGTATATATATGCATCATCGATGATATTTGAAGGTGTTCTGAGAGCCTTGAGTATCTGCATGGTAAAGATACTTACTGCCACTGTTATAACAGCAGCCAGTGCAACGGATGACCATATACTGTTGATTATATAAGCCTTAAGAGCCTTGAAATCCTTCGCACCGTAAGCCTGTGCAACAGGGATTGCAAATCCGTTGCAGATTCCTATACAGAAACCGAGTATCATGAAGTTGATGCTTCCGGTGGAACCCACCGCCGCCAGCGCGTCAGTTCCAAGCTTCTGCCCGACTATGACAGAATCTACCATATTATAAAACTGCTGAAATATCAGACCAAAGAGAAGGGGCAGACCAAAGTTCAATATAAGCTTTGAAGGCTTTCCTTCAGTGAGGTCTTTTGTGCCACTGATGCGCGCAATAAAACTCTTCATGTGATTCACCTCTCAAAAATCTAGTTGTTTGTTTATAAATTGCTTGTATTCACGATATCGTGTATTTGCTAGTTAATCACCTTTTAATGATTATATATATGGAAAAAAGGTGATTAAACGTGGTAAAATGTAAACACTTTTGTAATACTGAAAACTTGATATATATTAGTCTCTGAACTAATATAAGTATAGTCGTAAAAGTGATGAAAAAAGAGAAAATAATTGTGCATAAAGCGCATGGATACAAACCAGGGTAATGTCGATAACGATAATGACCTGGCGGGGGATATGGAATGAGCAGAGATAGCGATAAAAAAAATAATAAAAAAAAGAACGATAAAAAGATTGGCAAGAATAATAAAACGGGCAGAGAAGAAATCAGGAATATAAATAGTATGAACGGTGGCACAGCAAAATCTTACAGGCAGAAAGTTCTTGTAAATCAGGCAGGAAAGTTAGTGGATGAGCTTGAGCGGGCGAGACGAGAGGAACAGGAGTCCCAGATTGATGGAATAATCAGACAGAAGGTTATCAAGAGAAAGAATACCAGGGCTGCCTATCGTATTGTGGGAATAGTATTTATACTGATTGGAATCGCGTGTATGTGGTGGGCCATGGGAGGTCACTACAGGTTTTTGAAGGCGGCGGTTTCTATAGCAGCCATGGCATATGGATTTTATATAGTAAAGAGTTCGTTCAGAAGTTCTGCATATGATGCCACATATCTGTTTGGACAGGATAAGATCACAATACTCCAAAAGGGCGGCAGCAAGACCATCCCGTATGAATCAGTGTCGGCTTACACGGTGATAGAGCCGGATCCTGAGATGAAGTATTATATTTTAAAGTTCGACAGGGGGAAGGAGAGTTATGTAGTGCCGTTTGCCGGGGCGAAGGCAAAATGTGAGGCAGTGTACAATATTTTCAGAGAGAAGGTAAGAACAGATGAAAAAGAAAATTCTTGAAAAACTCCAGAGTACGGATGGTTTTGTATCAGGACAGGAATTATGTGAGCTGCTGGGTGTGTCAAGAACCGCAGTGTGGAAAAATATACAGGCTCTGAAAAATGATGGATATGTCATAGAAGGAGTTAATAATAAAGGCTATAGGTTGGTTAGCGTTCCTGATGTCATGTCTGAGGAAAATATATCGAGGCACCTCAACACGAAGACATTTGCAAGAAAACTCTACTACTATGATGAAACTGATTCAACAAACACCCGCGCTAAGATTGTTGGTGAGACGGATCCTGTACACGGTGCATTGTTTGTTGCAAATGAGCAGACGGCAGGAAAAGGCCGGAGGGGACATAGCTGGAATTCAGATAAGGGAACAACGATATCCATGTCGTATCTGCTAAAACCGGATATAGATATCTCGTGCGTATCCAGGATAACTCTGGTGTCGGCGGTTGCACTTGCAAGAGCATTCGGCAAAGTGGATGGTGTCAAACCTCAGATAAAGTGGCCCAATGACGTACTTTCAGATGGAAAGAAGCTTGTCGGAATACTTACAGAGATGAGTTCAGAGGGAACTGATATTAGTTATGTTGTCGTGGGAATTGGTATAAATGTATATAACCAGAGTTTCCCGGAGGACATTGCGGACAAGGCGACATCAATTCTTCTGGAGAACGGCAGGGGATGTGACAGGTCATGGTTCATAGCACAGGTGTCGAATGAGTTTGAAAAACTATACGATGAGTTTGTAAAAAATAAAGATCTGGGATTTCTTGTTGATGAGTACAACAGTTATCTTGTGAACAAGGATAAGCAGGTATATGTTATAGATGGCGATCAGAAAACTGAGTATACAGCCTTGGGACTTTCCCCGGACGGCGGACTTCTTGTCAGGGATGCTGATGGAGCTGTGCGCGATATAATATCAGGGGAAGTATCCGTCAGAGGTATATATGGATATGTCTGATATATGATCAAGTATCATATGTATGAATGAAGTTCACACCTGTTTTTAATGACAAGCTGCGGATCAGGTATTGGAGATAAACATTCATTTGCATGTCGGTAAATGCGGTTTAATAATATTAATAAATGGCAGGCATGATTCAAAAAAACTAGAAATATAGACCTTTATGGTTTATAATCGGCAGTGGATATATAACATAATTTAGAAAATTCAAAGATGGAGGACATAAAACATGGAAAAGATTCAGATGACCACACCACTTGTAGAGATGGATGGAGATGAGATGACCAGAATTCTCTGGCAGTATATCAAGGATGAGCTTATCTATCCATTTATCGATCTCAAGTCAGAGTACTATGACCTTGGACTTGTACATAGAAACGAGACAGATGACAAGGTAACATTTGACTCAGCATATGCAACACAGAAGTATGGTGTAGCTGTAAAGTGCGCAACCATCACACCTAATGCAGCAAGAGTTAAGGAGTACAATCTCAAGGAGATGTGGAAGAGTCCTAACGGAACTATCAGAGCAATTCTTGATGGTACAGTGTTCAGAGCACCTATCGTTGTAAAGGGAATCGAGCCATGTGTTAAAAACTGGAAGAAACCTATCACTATCGCAAGACATGCATACGGCGATGTATATAAGAGCGTGGAGATAGACGTTCCGGGACCTGGAACAGCAGAGCTTGTATTTACAGGTGATGACGGACAGGTTATAAAGGAGACTATCCATAAGTTTGACGGACCTGGTGTTCTTCAGGGACAGCACAACGTGGACAAGTCGATCGCAAGCTTTGCAAGAAGCTGTTTCAAGTATGCGCTTGATACAAAGCAGACTCTGTGGTTTGCGACAAAGGATACCATATCAAAGAAGTATGACCACACATTCAAGGATATCTTCCAGGAGATATTTGATGCAGAGTATAAGGAGCAGTTCGATGCAGCAGGTATCGAGTACTTCTACACACTTATAGATGATGCGGTTGCCCGTGTTATGAAGAGTGAAGGCGGTTACATCTGGGCATGCAAGAATTATGATGGAGATGTAATGAGTGACATGATTTCATCAGCATTTGGTTCACTTGCCATGATGACATCAGTTCTCGTATCTCCTGATGGAAAGTATGAGTACGAGGCTGCTCATGGAACAGTTATGAGACATTACTACAAGCATCTTGCAGGTGAGGAGACATCGACAAACTCAGTTGCAACTATATTCGCATGGTCAGGAGCACTCAGAAAGCGTGGAGAACTTGACGGAATCCAGGCACTTCAGGATTTCGCTGATAAGCTTGAGGCGGCAACCATCAAGACTATCGAGGATGGCAAGATGACAAAGGATCTGGCTCTTATAACAACACTTGAGAATCCAACAGTCCTCAACAGTGAGAACTTTATCAAGGCTATCAGAGAGACACTTGAGGGTATGCTCTAAGAATGAAAATGTGTAACGAGCTGATTACAGGCGTTGCTTTTAACAGGATATCACCTTTATTCATACAAATGGATAAAGGTGATATTTTTTATGTCATTGTGTAAAATGAGGCATTGGGTTAAAATAGCTTATATAGTATGCTTAAAGCAGTATGTCTATAGTAGTTGGGCTATCGGAGTTCAGCGTATAAGATAATGAGGAGTTGTATTTATGAGAATTGAGCATGTTGCCATGTATGTGAATGACCTTGAAGGGGCGAAGAGTTTTTTTGAGAGATATCTGGGGGCAGCAAAAAAAAGGTGGATGAACTTACCAGGCTGCTCGAGTCTGATGGCTACGAGGTGATAAGCGGACCAAGGACGACAGGTGATGGCTATTACGAGAGCTGTGTGACCTGCATAGAGGGAAATCAGATAGAGTTTACGGTATAGAATGCTATTATAAATCAGTTGGAGATCATAGTATAGAAAGTCATTATAAATCAGCTGGAAACCATGGTATAGTGTTAAAAACCATAGTATTAAAAATGCAGTAGATAGATAAAAAACATAGTATTTGGGAATTCAAACAGAGATTTCAGTATAGGAGGTATAAGACAATGGACAATCAGGTATTAGAGGTAATAAGGAAGAGAAGTTCGGCTAGAGCGTATAGTGATGAAGAGGTTACAAAGGAGCAGCTTGAGAAAATTATTACGGCTGGACTTCAGGGACCTACAGGTATGAATAAGAAAGAGATACATTTTACAGTCGTCAAGGGTGATGCGCCAATTCTGGAGGAACTTGATGCGGAAAAGAGGGCACTTCGCGGACAGGATAAGCAGCCACACAATTTCTACTATGAGGCTCCTGTTCTGATATTCCTGAGCGCAGAGGATGATTACAGATGGAGTAAGGTGGACTCAGGAATTGCGGTTCAGAATATGGCTATAGCGGCAGAGAGTATGGGACTTGGAAATCTGATAATCGGCTGCGTGTATGATGCACTTCACGGGGAAAAGAAAGCATATTTTGACAAGGCGCTTGCAATACCAGAAGGGTATTCTTTCCAGATAGCACTTGCAGTTGGACATAAGACCGATAACAAGACACCTCATGATTACGATGTTGCAGCGCAGGTAAGTTATCTGTAGTTTGTCATAAAAGGCCATTCACTAGGTGACAGGGCATAATGAAAATGTTATCGCGCATGGCGTGTTGACATATTATATTATGAATTGTAGGAGATGAGATAAGAAAAATATACAGGGAGGATATAGCATATGGGGAAGCTTGTGATGGGGTATTGGGACTGCCCTTATTGTAGTACGAAACATATAGAAGGTACGAAACGGGAGTGCCGTCTTGCGGAAAGCCGAGAGGACAGGAAGTTAAGTTCTATATGGATGGAGTGCGGTATTTGTCCGCGGAGGAGAGCCAGACAAAGGGGAAAGGTGCCGACTGGTTGTGTGATCATTGTGGCAATTACAATTCTGCTCTTAACACACGGTGCAGCAGCTGTGGTGCTGAACGGGATTCACAGGATAAGGCTTATTTTGATGTCAGAAAAGAACAGGATGCAAAGAATGCCAGAAGTGCATCCGGAACGGGAACAGTTGCCGGAGGACAAAACAGCGGGCAGGGTGGCCGCAAACGGGGTCGCTCATTTGGAGCATGGAAGATAGTGCTGATTGGCATGCTGGTGATAGCGGCGATAATTGGACTTACGGCGATCATAGCCATGCCGAAGAAGAGAACAGTCACAGTCAAGGATATGTCGTGGAAGACTAGTGTTGATGTGGAGAAATATCTTCTATGTGATGAAGATGACTGGGAACTTCCCGAGGGCGCTACGCTAAAGACCACGAAACAGGAGGTACACCATACTGAACAGGAATATGTGGGTGAGCGCGAGGAGACCTATGATTCATATGAAGTGATAGGTTCCCATGTGGAGTACAGTTACGAGGACAATGGAGATGGAACGTTCTCTGAGGTGGCAAATGATGTGGATGATTACGGATATGTGACGAGAACGAGGTCTGTTCCTGTATACAGGGATAAGCCGATATATCAAACGAAGTATTACTATACGATATGGCGGTGGAAGTACGACAGGACGGAGACTGCGGAGGGCGGTGGAAAGACACCGGAATATCCTGAGCCTAAGCTCACAGATAAGGAGAGACTAGGGGAAAAATCAGTTGAGTATGAAGTTACATGTGACGTGAAGAATAAAGAAAAGACATATAAAGTTGAAAAGTCTATATATGACAAACTTGATATTGGAGAGACATATAATGTCAAGGCTGACTCTGAGGAGATAGTGAGTATCATAGAGTAAAGATTTGAGAATGCGGAGACGGATGAAAGTGACAGGGCAGCAGACGACTGGTCGGTGGCAACTTCAAAATATGTGGATAGAAAAGATCATAGGAGAGAATGTGGCTGATCCTGAAAGACCATTTTAATATAGCTGTCATAATATAAGTGTAAGCGGTAGGTCGAAGAAATATAAATGAATATTATCCCCGGACAGATAAGACATAATATAGCTCACTGTATTGAGCAAAATGTCGAATCTGTCCGGGGTTTTTTCTATTATAATGAATATGATAGATGTCTGTCGAATACTATGTATTTGAAACGAAAAAGTTAAGGCGGACATTGAATGAGAGGGAACCTTGATAGGGGAATTGGTTTTCGTACCATACAGCTCATGGCAGCTGCAGTTTCAGTGATTTTAGTGCTTTGCGTGACGACTGGAATTATAGGAACATTTGCGAAGGCTGATGATGAAAGTTATGTACTGCAGGACAGATCAATCGCAGAACTTATGGGGGATTTTGGCGTGATATGCTTTGATACCCTGAATGCGCAGACACATTTGCACAGCAACTTTATAACAAAAACTCTAAATGCAAAATCCAACTCGGGACTCAGAAATTCGTACGGGGTGCATGAGGAGTTCTATTTTGAGAATGCTGAGAAGATGAATGGCTGCGTGTCAGATATGGATACTGATACGCTGTATACAGGTGCAGACATTAGAAGGGCAGAGGATGGCAGCGTTTATATAATTATGAACAGTGGAGCTGAGGTAAAGCTTGACAGACCTGCAAATGCCAAGACTGACGTGGAGCTTGCTGAGGAGGGAGAATACTCGAAGTTTGCCGACATGCCGGACATACAGAGAAGATTTATTGAATACAGTCTGGAACTTAGATCACATGCTGATACAGATGGGACTGTGGATATAGATATGGATGGAGATATAAATAACAGACGAATTGCGGTAAAAGACGATGGTATGCATGTTGTGTCGCTGGACTACAACAAACTGTCGGCAAATACCAATCCGATTTATTTTGAGTTTCCAGATTATAATGGCGATACCGTTCTGCTCATGAATATTGATCTGAGCGGTGCGCAGGATGTTGTGTTCGGTGATATGATACTTGGCAGCAAAAAAGATGCGAAGGCAAATGACAATGGAAACTATTTTAATGCCTACAACAAGATGTATTTCAACTTTTATGACAGTTCGGCGGCAGATGGACAGTTCAGCGGCAGTATTACATTTGCAGGAAGAGGATTTGGAACTGTGCTGGCATCAAAAGCATCAGTAAATCTCGGGCATAACTGGGATGGATGCATTGTTAGTGATATATTCTCAAACAGCGGAGAGTTCCACAGAGTGCCGGGAACTGATTTTCCAAAAGAAGAACCGACAACTGAGAGTACGACGACGGAAGATACGACAACAGAGGATACAACGACGGAGGATACGACAAC
>ULVA01011217.1_pt1 | contig 17748 bp, 11 predicted proteins | sample 1958811 | NCBI WGS metagenome assembly ULVA01 (sample SAMEA4835768, study PRJEB28245) | human gut metagenome | biome: gut microbiome; material: fecal sample | place: Denmark | collected 2008
GATTCAGGGGGATAGCTCTTTATGATTTGCTTCATCCACGCCGAAGCTCAGATCTATTTCTTCATTTTGGAGGAAACTCCGTAGCCCTGTTTTTCGATCTCTACGCCATATTCATCAGAGAGAATGTAGTCGAGGAAGGCTTTGACAGCGCCGGTCGGTTCTCCCTTGGTGTACATGTGTTCATAGCCCCAGACCTTGTAAGTGCCATTGTAGGTATTTTCCAGAGTCGGCGCCACGCCGTCGATCGCAATAGCTGCCACGTCTTTGTTATTGACAAGGTATGGAAGAGCGACATAGCCGATAGCGCCCTTGGTCTGTGCGACGCTCTGGATCAGTGTACCGCTGTCATCGGTTTCCAGAGATTTGTTGGATGCTTCTTCCTGACCAGCCAGTGCCAGTTCCGTGAAGAGAGCACGGGTGCCGGAGGTGGTCGGACGGGTGACAAGGACGATCTGTTCATCCGGGCCGCCTACCTCTTTCCAGTTGGTGACTTTGGCTGTGAAGACATCCTGCAGCTGCTGGGAGGTCAGGCTCTTCACTTTGTCAGCGATATCTTGATTGATGATGGCAGCAACAGTCATGGTGCAGACCTTATGGTCTACGAGGCCTTTGGCTTTTTCAGCCGGCAGCTTCTTTTCAGCCGGTACATCGGAATTGCCGATGTTGACAGAGCCTTCAGCGACCTGCTTCAGACCGGTACCGGAGCCGCCGGCATTCAGAGTCAGGGATACTTCCGGATTCTTGCTCTTGAACTTAGCAGCCGCATCCTTTACAAGCGGAAGCAGTGCGGAAGAACCGGAAGAAGTGACCTGACCAGTCACCTTCGCGCCGGAAGCAGCGCCGCTCTTTGCCGTCTCACTGTTTCCGCCGCAGCCTGCTGCTGCGATCAAAGCGGTAGAAGCCAGTGCCAGCGCCATCATTTTTTTGAGTTTCATTTTGTGTCCTCCTTAGAGACATACCTTTTATTTTGTTTTCTCTTGCGTTGATATTTGTAGTCTAAAGGATGGATGTAAAAAAGAAAGAATAGGTGCTGTACAAGTCTGGTTTAGATTGTAAATAAAGCGTAAATGGAGTAAAGGGTTCAGGGTTCAGGTGGCGGCTTCGCCGCATATTTATATGAGGCGATGCCCGAAGGCAGGACGTTTGCATCCCTGTCCACTCTTGCTGAAAACTTTTTCAAAAATCAAAAAACTGTTCAGCATAGTGAAAAGTTTTTCCATTTTTGGAAATTTGTTCACTATACTGAACAGTTTGATCCATCGATCTATTTCTCATCCAATGATTGCATGAGAAGAAAATCTTTGAGTTTCACATGACGCACGGTACTGGTCGAATAATCAAAATCATCATTTGTGATGAGGATTTTTTCTCGCGCATTATCAAGTCCCGCAAACGCCCCCATCTCTCTGTCATACGCTTTCTCTTCCGCCACCGTGTATGCCACCTGGATGAGATACTCCCTCTGCCCTTTGGCTGCGATGAAGTCGATTTCCTGTCCCCTGTTATTATATACATACACTTCATAACCCATATAGATAAGCTCGTTATACACCACATTCTCCAGATTATGCGTCACATCATAGCGTCCAAACGGCTGATGAATCGTATTGAAAGCCACATCTTCATCATATAACTTCTCAAAAAAGTCCAGTTTCTTCTTTGCTTTCAGAGAATACTGTGAGACTTGGCGAATCGCATATGCCTCCTCCAGATACCCCAAGTACTTCATGACCGTGTTGACAGAAATCTGTACTTTCTGACTGCGCAGATATTTTGAAATCGAATTGGCACTGAAGATACGCCCATTCGAAACCATGATGTACTCGACCAACCGCTGGAACACCTCCGCCTTGCGGATTTGGTATCGATTCATAATATCATTCAAGACAATCGTCTGGTGCAGATCCTCCAAGTATCGCAGCATGGCTTCTTTCTCCCGAAATTCCAGACGCTTCGGAAATCCTCCATAAATAAGGTACTCACTGATCGACGCCTCTTCTCCGAGTTCTTTGGCATACGCTGCGATCTCTTTGTACACGAAGGGCCGTATGCAGAACGCCACATATCGCCCCGACAATTCTTTGGTGAATTCTTTCGACAACAATTTGGAATTACTGCCCGTAACAAAGAGCGAAATATCCTCCAGACGCAGCGTGCGACAGGCTAGATTCCAATCCTTGACCAACTGCACCTCATCCAGAAACACATAGCACTTGCCCTCCTTTCGTCGGACCAGCACATAGGAAATCAAGCTGTCTGCATCAGGAATCTCCCGCAGCAGCCGCGTGTTTTCGAAATTTAGAGAAAGAACCTGCCGTCCCGCTTGCTCCAGCTCCTCTTTGATCTGACTCAATATGACCGATTTCCCGGAGCGGCGAATCCCTGTGATGATCTTGATCAGATCACTGTCATAGAATGGACGGATCTGGGAAATGTAATGTTCTCGTAGTATCATCTGTCTCACCTCTTTTTGTTCATTATACTGAAAAGTTTTCCAAAAATCAAAAAACTGTTCAGTATAGTGAAAAGTTTTTCCATTTGGGGAAATTTGTTCACTATACTGAACAGTTTGAACATGAAGAGGAAAGGATGCACACCTATGCTGCATCCTTTTTACTTTGCTTTCATTTGGTTCAGGGTTCAACGGGTTCAACGGGTTCAACGGGTTCAACGGGTTCAACGGAGAAGGTGGCGGCTTTCGCCGCATATTTATATGAGGCGATGCCCGAAGGCAGGATGTTTGCATCCCTGTCCACTCTTGCTGAAAACTTTTCAAAAATCAAAAAACTGTTCAGTATAGTGAAAAGTTTTTCCATTTCGGGAAATTTGTTCACTATACTGAACAGTTTGAACATGGAGCGGAAAGGAGACACACCTAGGCTGCATCCTTTCTACTTATTTGTGAAAACGACGCTATTGTCATTGTCTTTTTTTGCCTGTTCGTAAAACTGCTTTGCATCCTCATAGGTGTCGAAGGTTTTAAGCGTTGTTCCCTCAGGTTTATACTGCTCAACCGGTAGCTGCGCCAAACCATTGTGAGTTTTTCCATCAGCGCCAGGCTGATTTAGCCAGACATGATTCTTAATCACCGAATACTTCTTGTCTTTCGGGTTATAATAATAGGACAATACGGTTTCCTGGCTCCAGCCTTTCCCCGCATACGTCAATTCTGTTGAGTCAAAATCTTTTTCTGTGGTCCAGTACAAGCCGCCTCCACCAGGGCCGAACTTATTATTCGGATTCAGCCCGTTGTAATACGTCCACATCGTAGCTCCCAATTCCGAAGCAAGACTCTTTACTTTATCATCTGCAGCATCGTCTGGATTGAGCCACACAGATGAAAATAGCCCACGGTTGTAATTGAACCACTTGCCGCTATTATACCCCTTCTGCATTTCAGCAAGCCGCTCCACAGCCGCATCTATATCAAAAGTTCCCGTATTCTTCTTTGCCGTCTCCATAAGGCTCGATGCATTTCCGAACACATTCTTGATCGAGTCTGCGATTCCTGTCTGGGAGTAGATCCCCCATCCGATACCGATGATGATCGCGAGCATCAGCGCATACTCGACAAGATCCTGCCCCTTCTGCGAATTTTTGTAAAATGTGAACACTTTTTTCGTCCTCCTTCATTGTCTATTGTCTATATTTTAACAAAAAAAGGATAGGGAAATCAATGCGCCTCCCAGTTGCTCTCACGATCAAAAACCGCCCTGCTTTGGCAGAGCGGTTTTTTCAAGCGCTATGTATTTATCTTATTCGATAAGCATGAGGAGGTCTCCGGATTCGATGCGCTGACCAGCCTTGACATGGATCTCACTCACGATGCCATCCATCGGCGCGGTGATGGTGGTTTCCATCTTCATCGCTTCGGTGACGATGACGGGATCGCCCTTCTTGACAGAGGAGCCTTTTTCGACGAGGAGTTTTACCACGGAGCCGGAGAGTGTCGCGCCGACTTCGCCCGGTACGTCCTTGTCCGCTTTTCTGGAGGTATTCGCAGACTCTGCCACATGAGCGTCGTGGATCTTGATCTCACGCGGCATGCCGTTCAGCTCGAACTGAAGCTCTCTGTTGCCTTCCAGGTCCGGTTTTGTGACATTATCAAGGCGAACGAGGAGCATCTTGCCTTCATCGATGTTGATGCGGATTTCTTCACCGACTTTCATGCCGAAGAAATAGGTCGGCGTATCAAGGAGAGAGAGGTCGCCATACTTATGATAGCGATCCATGTAGTCGGAGAAGACTTTCGGATAGATGCAGTAGGAGGAGACATCTTCTTCGCGGGTCGGGATGTGCTTCTCTTTCATTTCCATCTTGACTTCTTCAAAGTCGACATTCTCCGGCTGGCTTTCGAGGTGCGGCTTCTGTCCGCGCAGGATGATCTGCTGGAGTTTTTCCGGGAAGCCGCCATACGGGATGCCGAGCTTGCCGTCGAAGAAGTCGACAACGGACTGCGGGAAGTCGAGGGTATCTCCCTTTTCATAGATATCTTTCTCGGTCAGATGGTTCTGTACCATGAAGAGGGTCATATCGCCGACGACCTTGGAGGACGGGGTAACCTTGATGATATCGCCGAACATCATATTGACCTTCGCATACATGCGGCAGACTTCCGGCCACTGGGCTCCGAGACCGACAGCCGTTGCCTGCTGGCGCAGGTTCGAGTACTGTCCGCCAGGCATTTCATGCTGGTAAAGGGTCGTATTCGGATTCGTCATCTTGGAGTCGACACCTGCATAGTACGGACGGACACCCTGCCAGTAGCGGTCGATGGTCTCAAGCGCATCGATATCCATCTGCGGCTGGCGCGGGTTATTCTGCAGTGCGTAGTACATGGAGGTCATGGACGGCTGGCTGGTACCGCCAGAGAGTGCGCCGGTCGCAACGTCTAAGATATCGACGCCTGCATCGACGGCTTTGGCATAGGAGTACAGGGTGCATCCGCCGCCTTCATGGCTATGGAGATGGATCGGGAGATCGACAGCATCTTTCAGCGCAGAGATCAGGGCATAGGCAGCTTCCGGCTTGAGGAGACCTGCCATATCTTTGATCGCGATGATATTCGCACCGGCATCCTGCATCTGTTTCGCAAGGTCGGTGTAGTATTTCAGAGAGTACTTCTGGCGGTTCGGATCCATGATATCGCCGGTGTAGCAGAAGCAGGCTTCAGCGAGCTTTTCTTTCTTGCGGACTTCGTCGATGGTGACGGTCATATGGCTGAGCTGGTTCAGGCAGTCGAAGATACGGAATACATCGACGCCATTGTCAGCCGCCTGGTCGATGAAGTGACGGACAACATTTTCCGGATAGTTGGTATAGCCGACGGTATTCGCACCGCGGGTCAGCATCTGGAAGAGGATGTTCGGTGCGGCTTTTCTCATCTGGCGAAGGCGTTCCCACGGGCTTTCATCAAGGAAACGATAAGCCACGTCGAAGGTCGCGCCGCCCCAGTTCTCGAAGGAGAAGAGCTGCGGGACATGGACCGCCGTATAATGGATGGCATTCATAATGTCATGGGTCCTGACACGGGTCGCGAGCAGAGACTGGTGCGCATCACGGTACGTGGTATCCATGAACATGACTTCCTTCTGGTCCATGACCCACTTGGAGAATTTCTCCGGTCCCATTTCATCGAGCAGCTGCCGGGTACCCTTCGGCGCTTCGATCTTGTCTGCATCGAGCAGCGGAAGCGGATTGAAATCCGGCTTTTCCTGATGGCCGGCGCCGGCATAGCCATTGACGGTGATGTCGCCGATGTAGGAGAGCAGCTTCGTGCCGCGGTCGGAAATCATATCCGGTTCCTGCAGGAGCCACGGGTTTCTGTCGATGTAGTTGACATCGCAGAGCCCTTCCTGGAAATCACGGGTACGAAGCATGTTCTGCAGGAAATAGATATTCGTCTTCACGCCGGAAATGCGGAATTCTTCCATGCAGCGGAGCATCTTGTGGATGGTGTCCTTCGGATGAAGGGCATGCGCGGTGACTTTGACGAGGAGAGAATCATAGTACGGGGTGATGACGGCACCGGTGTAAGCCGTGCCGGCATCGAGACGGATGCCAGGTCCGCCGCCGGAACGATAGGCAATGATCTTACCGGTATCCGGCATGAAATTGTTCTGCGGATCTTCCGTGGTGATACGGCACTGGATCGCAACGCCTTTGTACCAGATCTCATCCTGCTGGCCAATGGCGATCTCCGGCCCGTCAAGAGCATAGCCCTCAGCGATGAGGATCTGGCTCTTTACGATATCCACATTGGTGATCATTTCCGTGACGGTGTGTTCGACCTGGACACGCGGATTGACTTCGATGAAATAGAAGTGCTCTTCATCCTGATCGACCAGGAATTCGACCGTACCGGCATTCACATAGTGGACATTCTTCATCAGTTTGACAGCTGCATCACAGATGTTCTTTCTGAGTGCCTTCGGAAGAGACCATGCCGGCGCCATTTCGATGACCTTCTGGTGGCGGCGCTGGATGGAGCAGTCACGTTCGAAGAGATGCACCACATTGCCGTGCTCATCACCCATGACCTGTACTTCGATGTGCTTCGGGTTCATGATGCAGCGTTCGACATAGACTTCATCATCACCGAAGGCCATCTTTGCTTCAGAGCGCGCACGGTTGTAGGCTTCTTCCAGATCTTCCATGCGGTCGACATTTCTCATGCCGCGTCCGCCGCCGCCATTGACGGCTTTGATCATGACCGGGAGTCCGTAAGTTTCTGCAAAAGCCTTCACTTCATCAAAGCTGTGAACCGCACCCTTGGTCCCCGGGATCATCGGGATCTGCGCTTTTTCTGCCTGAATGCGGGCATTCACCTTGTCACCGAACATGATGAGATGTTCGACCTTCGGCCCGATGAAAATGATGCCTTCTTCTTCGCAGCGCTGGGCGAGCTTCGCATTTTCAGCGAGGAAGCCGTAGCCCGGATGAATGGCATCGACGTCATGCTCCTTACAGATACGGATGATATCTTCGATGTCAAGGTATGCGTCGATCGGCTTATCCCCTTCACCGACCAGATAGGCTTCATCAGCACGGTTTCTGTGCAGGGACAGGATATCTTCTTTCGAATAGATAGCCACGGTGCGGATGCCCATTTCACTGCAGGCTCGGAATACGCGGATCGCGATCTCGCCGCGGTTGGCTACCAGTACTTTATGGATTCGTCTCATGAGATTCTCCCTCTCAATAAAATAGAATAAACGCGATGATCGCGTCATTCTGATGCGCTTTTAGCGTTTGATAGTACTATTTTAACCAGTGAAAGGCGCAAAATCAATAGCCTGTATGAATTGGTATCAATCATGGTTTTAATAAATGATATGAATGGATGGGTAATGATATAATATCTATTATGCATCGTGTTTATCATAATTACAAATTTATTATTTAGGGTTCAAGGTTCGGGGTTCAGGGTTCAGGTTGATGGGTTCAGGGTTGTGGTGGCAGCTTCGCTGCAAAATATATATTTGCGGCGAAGCCGCCACCACCATTTCTAATTTCTCATTTCTCATTCAAACGAGGCTTTCAAATGGAATCAAAAGGCGACCCGCCCCCATGGCTACCCCGAACCCTGAACCCATTATCTTCCACAATATTTTCTGAAATCACAGAACCGGCACGCCGTCGGAAGCTCGTTCTTTTTCATTTCACAGCGACGCGCAAAATCACGCGCCAGGATCCGCCTCGACGTCTCGTCGAATTCCTCCATCCTTTTCTTTACGCGTTCTTTGCTCATAGGAAAAACAACGCATGGATCCTCGGCATCACTGGTGAAGTACAGGACGAGCCTTTCCACGGAGCGGCCGAGTTTCGTTTCGACGAGGTAGGCATATACCTCGAGCTGGCTTCGGTATTTCTCCATAAGGGGACTGTCCATCGGCGGTTTCTTCCCCGTCTTGAAGTCTATGACCCGCACCTTATCCCCATTTCCCGAGAGAAGATCGATGGTGCCGTTCAGAATGTAGTCATCTTTGACCAGCTCAAGAGGGCATTCGGCAGCAAGCGCATCATCCCAATTTCCTTTCCGGAAATCCACATATCCACGAATCTCTGAAAAGGCCTGCTTCAGTTTTGCCTCAGGGAGCCAGCTATTTTCTTTATCAGACAGGGAAATGTAATTCGCCATCATCCAGCCATAGATCACAGAAGGCGTCGCGCGATCGGCCTCTCCGCGAAGGACCGCGCGGTGGATGTCCTCGATCGTCTCATGGACAAGCTCGCCGTACATGGCATGGCTCCCCTGCGTGCCTGCGAAGCGGTAGACGCGATGCCAGAGATACTTCATCGGACATTCTTCATAAAGGGCGATCTGCGACGTGAAGGCGAAACGCGGTTTGAACACATTCCGCCCCACAGGGCGGCAGGTGAGGTGGTGGTAGTCTGCTTCTTTCGCATGATATGCAGGAAGCGCGGGCATGATCCATTGAAATACTTCCGAAGTGTCCCCCTTCTTTTGAGAAGATGCGAGGACGAGGAGCGTTTCCGCGCGGGAGAAGGCTGTATAATACTTGCGCCATAAATCAAAATTTTTCATTCCCTTCGGTGGCTCAGCAGGCTTTCGTCCGCTCACCTTTTCCACCACTTGGGAAATCAGGTCACTTTCTGCATCCCAGCGCGCCCGCTCGTCGAGCGATGGCACGATGACAACGGGGTACTCGAGCCCCTTTGCCTGGTGGATATTCAGGAAGGATACGGAGCCCGAGGGCGCATAGCGCTCTTCATCTTCGTACTCATTCACGCCGTTTTCAAACCACAGCCGCAGATAGCGGGAAAAGAAGAGATGCACGTCCTCCACAGTCTCCTCACCATGCCCGTGATTCTCCGGCAGGAAAAAGCCAAAACGGGCAATCAGGCGCGTGATGGCGGACAGATTTCTGGCTGCATTCGATTCACCCCGGACCGCGCTGTCCAAAATATCGGAAAATGGTGCAAAGGAGAGCATCTGGTAGACGAGGTGCAAAAAAGAGGCGGGGAGTTTCTTCTCATAGGAAATGACACTCCGCGTGCGGTCCAGCCAGTCTTTCAGCGCTCGGTGCCCGGGTTTTGCGAGCATCATCCGCGCGACGCCCATGCACTCGAAGTATGTATCGAGAATCCCCCTCGTTTCCTGCATGTCGTCCCGATTTTCCATGGAATCCGAAAAACTGGGAAAGAGCAATAGGAGCGTCCCGATCAGCCACTCGACTTCCTGTCGCTTGAAGAACCAGCCCGCCCGCGGCGCGTAGGAAGCGATCCCCTTCCGTCGAAGCTGCAGCTGCAAAGCGCGCGATGCATTGCTTTTCACGGACGAACAGAGTACCGCCACTTGGTTATAGTCCGTGATCTGCCCCCGTTCTTTCAGCCCTTCGATGAAATCAGCGATCCGCGCGTGGCACTCGGAAAGATCCTTCCCCGTGATGCGAAGGACGGGCGTCCCCGTTTCCTCTGACGCGGCATGAATGTCCCCCTTCACATAGCGGAACATCCGCCCATCCGCTCCGCGCCAGCTTTTGAGTCCGCGCATCCAGTCCATGCAGAAGCGGACAATGCCCGGATGCGAACGATAATTCGTATCCAGCTTGCATGTATGGCATGTCTCATAGGTCTTCGAAAATCCCAAAATATTTCCGATGGACGCCCCGCGGAAGCGATAAATGCTCTGGTCATCATCCCCCACCACGAAGATCTGCTGCGAAGAGCCTCCCAGAAGACGGATGAGCTGCTCCTGAATGAAATTCGTATCCTGATACTCATCGATCATGATGTACCGGATCCGTTTCTGCAGCCGGTCAAGGATCTCCGGATAGGAAGAAAGAAGCGCATATGTCTCCTTCTGCAGGCGGGAGAAATCAATGAAGCGCCCCTCCTCTTCGAGCCGCGTGTACTTCATCATCATCCGCGCGAGCACTTCTATGCGCCCGCCCAGTTGATTCCCGCATGTCCGCCGCATCTCTTCCGGCAAGAGCAGCTCCTCGGAGAGACCATTCACATAACGGCAGATCGTCTGGCACTGATGCCATGGAGAGATCCTGATCAGCTCCCCCTGCTTCAGATAGGAGTCCTGTATCACACGGCGAAAATTCGGAATCGCCGCAAATTCCGAAAGATGCTCGTACACCAGGTACTGCTGCTCAAACTGGTCCACCGCCAGATAATTCTTCGGAAGATGGGTATACTCCTGAAATTCTTTCAGGATCTTTCGGCAAATGTGATGGAAGGTACCGATGTACATCTCATGCAGATTCACCTCTATGCCCGCCTTCGACAGCACATCCGTGAGGCGCGTCGTCAGCTCCTTCGATGCCTTCTGTGTGTACGTGACCAGCATGATCTCTTCCGGCTTCACCCTCTTCTCACGGATGAGGTAAAGCACGCGCTGAATGATGGTATAGGTCTTCCCCGTCCCCGGCCCCGCGATCAAAAGCGTGGGACCTTCGGAGAGGATGGCAGCTTTTTGTGATTCATTCATAGAGAGGGCTCCTTTGGGAAATAGTAACTGGGGACTAGGGGCAACAGGTTCAAAGGGGTGGTGCGGCGCATTTCGTCATCCTGAGCGGAGAAAAACGTCGTGTGTTAAAAAATGGCTTATCTGAAATATGAGAACTGAGTCGAAGGATCTAAGCGCCGCAGAGTTTTAGAATATATGATATTCGCAAAAGATAAGAAACCTGTGAACCTTTTGAACCTTCAGAACCCGCTTAACCTATGAGGATTCGCATAAAGGATAGATTGTTTTTTCTGCTTTCTAACTTAAAGGGTTCTAGGGGGATAGTGCGGCGCATTGAGCCTCTTGAACCCATCTCCCTTGTCACCCTTCACTTTCACTACGTCCCACCACCGTGAGGATTCCCAGCGCGGGCAGGCAGAGGACATAGGCGAAGGAATAGCGGAAAACGGAGGAGGCCGGCGTGGAGAGGAGGAGAGTGGCTGTATTCACTAGAAGCGGCAAAAGCGCCCAGAGATATTCCTTTTTCCCCTGTCTGATCCAGACGAGCCCCAGAAAGAGCGCGATCCAGAGCGAAAGCCCTGTCCCGATGAAATGGCTTCCCTCATAGGAGACATTCGCCAGCCGCGCCTTGAGCCAAAGCGGCAAAGGGAAATCCCCCGTCGCCATGCGGTCATTGTCTGCCGGCTTCATGTCTTTCGTATTCTCATCCGAAAGCGCCCAACCAAAGCGCGACTGCACGCCATACTCGAAGGGATCCAGATTCCACAGGGCATATGTCTCCGTCAGCCAGCCTTCGACATAAATCCGCGGATTTCTCAAACCGGTATCCACCCATGCCGACAGAAATTCTTTTTTCTGCCCATTCAGACAGTTTCTATGGAAATGGTCATGCCACTTTACGAAATCCACCGTGAAAGGAGAGTACTCTTTCTTCCACTCCTCTTCCGGCAGCAGCTCATCCATCAGCGCCCGCGTCTCCTCACTCCGATCTCCTTCGAGCTTCATTGTCCGCCCCAGCTGCTGGAGCGGGATCGCCATAGACTCCTGAAAGAGCGGCTCCCAGTGATGGGTGCGCTGGATAACCTGTGCGGGGACGATGGAGATCAACGCAAAAATCACAAAAAAGAGGAGGATCTCCTTCCGCTTCTCCAGAAAAAAGAGAGCAAGGGATACCGACAGCGCGACAAGGAGGCCATTGCTGCGAAGCAGCATCGCAAGAAACGCCGCAACAAGGATCCAAAGAGACGCCCTCCCCCAGGGCTCCCCTTCCGCGCGCCGAAGAAAGAGCCATACGAAGAAGAGCAGCCCCAGCGAGAAAAGACCATCCCGCACTGCCGCGATACTATAATTCCCCACCATCGGAAAAAAGAGAAAGTACCCGTACAGCCCCCATCCGGCAAGATCATGCACACGTTCCTTCACCCAGAAGGCAAAGGCGGTAAGCCCATAGGAGATCAAAAGAAGCTGCAGCAGAGAAAAGAAGAAGATGACCGGCTCCCGGCTTCCCAGCGCCTCCTTTCCCCAGCCTGCGCCATAGCCATATATCACCGAATACAGCCAGGGAAACTGCACACTTGCATAGAGCGGATTCTCCATCATGAAAACCGTGTCATTCATTCCCGGCGCCGGATAAAACGAGAGAAGGAAGGGCAGCTGCCAAAGCGCCATCAGAAGGAATGCAGGAAGAACCCATGTCCGATCTGCTGCCGTTCTCCTTGCACAAGAAAAACCGGAAAGCCGATCGACCAGTTTGGGCAGTAAAAGAGAAAAGAACGCCGTCCCCAGAAGAAGGATCGGCACATCCCAAAAGTCCAGCAGCGCGCGCCCTGCCTCTTTGAGCTCTCCTGCCCGATCCAGACAGTCTATCTTTACCGTGTACCAGAGCGCAGCCGCCAAGAAGAAAGAAAAGCATATATATAGGTAAGAAAAACGTGTCCGAAACAGTTTCATAAAAAGCTCCTAGATCTTAAAGGTCGTCGGGTGCAGGGTTAGCCCATGGGACGTGCTGCCCTTTGATTGTTGGTGAAAGCCTCGCTTGAATGAGAAATTAGAAATGAGAAATGCGAAATGGTGGTGCGGCGCATAAAAATATGGAAGCGCCGCAGAATTTTGATAGCGCTTCGCGCCGTCGTCATCTCGAGCGTAGCCCTCGATCTTTATTGCAGAACGTTCATCGCCTGATGTGAGGCAGCACCAGGACATCATTTTCCCTCGACGCATACACGCTGATTCCCGCAGTGCAGTAAAGATCCCTCGACTGCGCTCGGGATGACGATGCCGGAGAATCCCAGTCACTAGTCACTAGTCACTCGAGACTCCTAATCCCTAGCCAGTCATCCCTGCTTTCAAACTTGTAGCGGCAGCTTCGCTGCAAAGTATATATTGCTCATTATACCATGTTCCCCCTTCTCTCCTATGCTACAATATGGCGAATCTCATGATTTCTTATACAGAAAGGAGACCCTTTATGAATAGAGAAGAACGAATCAGAGCCGCCCTTGCCGGCAAAGAAGTCGACCGCGTACCGGTCGCTGCCTGAATGCACCTCTCCGCATTCGACCAGGACCCGATCTCCCTCGCCGAGGCAGAAGTCGATCTCACAGAAAAATATGACTTCGACTATATCAAGATGATGACGAAGCCATGTATAAAAATCCATATGGAATCTGATTCTTCGATTGAATCAGCATTTCCTTAACACACGACGTTTTTCTCCGCTCAGGATGACGAAATGTGCCGCCCCCCCGCTGAACCCTGAACCCTGAACCTCACCTAAAAAACCGCTGTCCGAAACCATTCGGACAGCGGTTTTTTCTATTCTTGATTCAATTTCCCTTTCAGATCATGGTCAGTCATCGCGCAGACGCAGGAATCAGACCAGACATTCTCTGCTGTCTCGATCATATCGATGATCGTGTAGATCGGAAGGATGAGCCCCATGATGCCGATCGGCGCGCCGATACCGCTCATGAGGGAAAGCGTCAGGAAGTAGCATCCCATCGGTACGCCTGCATTGCCGACAGCTGCGAGTACTGCGACGATGAGCCATGTGAGCATGGTCGTCATCGAAAGCTCGATCCCCGCATTCTGCATGACGAAGAGCGAAGTGATCAGTATGAAGGCTGCGCATCCGTTCATGTTGATGGTCGTGCAGATCGGAAGTACAAAGCGGGAAACAGCTGGATTCGCCTTTAGATTCTTCTCCGCCGAGGCAAGCGTCACCGGCAGTGTGCCCGCAGAGCTCTTGGTGAAGAGAGCGACTGCAATGGCAGGAGACATTTTCTTGAAAACATCGATCGGATTCAGTCCACGAGCCAGAAGGAAGAGCGGCAGGACAAGGAAGAACTGGATACCGTTACTTGCCATGATGACGAGCGTGTATTTCCCGAGCGCCCCTACGATGACCCCTGCTTCGATCTGGGCGGAGAGCTGCCCTGCAAAAGCCAGAATGCCGACAGGAAGAATGGCGAGAAGCGCTTTGATCAGTGTAAAGAGAAGCTCCTGAAAACCAAGGATGCCCTTCAGGAGGACTTCGCGATTCTCCGTCTTCGGCATGAAGGCAAGCCCGAGACCGAAGGAGGCTGCGATCAGCATGACAGCAAGTACATTGCCGGACAGGAATGGCTGCAGAATGTTATTCGGGATGACATTCAAGATGTGGTCATAGTATGTGACCGTTCCCAGCTTCTGCGGCACGCTCGAAGCCCCTGCACTCGCCAGATCCGTCGGCAGATTCCCCGGTGTCACCCAGAGATACATCGCAAGCCCGATACCTGCCGCAAAGACGGTGGTGAGAAGCGTGTAGACGACCGCGTGTGCAAAAATGCGACCGGTTTCCTTCTTGCCGCCGAGTGCAGCCAGTGTCGTGATGACAGCGAGCGCGATCGTCGGTACCGCAATGAACTGGAACAAACGGGTGAATACCGTCGCGATAAAATTAAAGAGCTCATTCAAAGGCTTGATCCCGAGCCAGCCCAGAGCGGCGCCCACGACCAATGCCAGGATCCAGAGAATAAACTGCCGTCCCTGCTTTTTTGTCTGGTGCTCTTTCAGCACGCTCTGTGCTAAGTTTTTGACATCCTCATTTTTATTCATATCATTTCCTCCTATCATTTCCTACTATGGCGATCAATGAAAAAGAGTTCAGAGGCGGGTTCTATGGATGCAGCAAGGCTCGCGAAACATTGCCGCATCAGGCAAGATCTTCATTTCAAACAATAAAAAAAGCCCTTCCTCCCCCATGGGACGAAAGACTCGTGATTCTCACCCAATTTCACCGCTGCGTCACCGCATCGGCCTCTTTAAGTCCAAACAGACTCTGATCCTGTAACGGGAATCCCCGGGAGAGCCTACTTCTTTTCGGTCTCCTGGCTCTGAAACGCACTTCAGCAAAGTTTCTCTGCCCGCTTGCACTGTCCGGACTCGCTAAGAGAAGAAATCCCTGCGTACTCTTTTTCTTCATCGCTTATTGGACATACTATAGCATAGATAAAGGAATGTGTCAAACCTCTGTAAGAAAAATAAGAGAATACAGTGCCCCGGTCTCTATGTCCCCTCGTCAGATGCTCTCTTTTTTCGATCTGCCATTTTTATACTCTACTCTTCCCAACTTTCCTCCACTTGTGGTAAGATATGAAAAATAATTTCTTTATTTTTTAGAAAGGAGACGTTCCCTCATGGGTATGCTCAAAGAATTCAAAGACTTTGCCCTCCGCGGCAATGTAGTAGACATGGCAGTCGGTGTAGTCATCGGCGCTGCATTCGGAAAGATCGTTTCTTCTCTGGTCAGCCATGTCATCATGCCTCCTCTGGGCTACCTTCTGGGTGGTATCGATTTCTCCAACCTTTTCATCCCTCTGAGCGATACCCCGGTCTCCACGCTCGCCGAAGCAAAAGAGCTCGGCGTCCCGGTCATCGCATACGGAGAATTCCTGAATGCAGTCATTGATTTCCTCATCATCGCTTTCATCCTCTTTATCGCCATCAAGCAGATCAACCACTTCTTCCCGAAAGCTCCGCCAAAGGAAATCAGAAAGTGCCCCTACTGTAAAGAAGCGATCGCAGATGATGCGACCCGCTGCCCGCACTGCACGGCACAGCTGTAAGACGCCTCTTTCGGCAGCAAAGGCGGTGTGACAAAAACCTGTATGTTTTGTCACACCGCCTTTTTGCATTCGCTTTCCCCATGAGACGCCTAAAGCCTCCCCGAAGGGAGGCTTTTTAGAGGTGTTTGGAGTTGTTGAGAAAGATTTGTAACAATGAGTGGAATCATCACGGCCAATGGTGATTTCCTTTTGTTTACGATTCTATATTACCTCACATCGTCTTTATTGTCAAGTATTGTTTATTGTTTTCATGAACAATAATTAACAATCATCCTTCATAAACTTCAAATTCATCCTTGCCGGCGCCGCAGACCGGGCATACATAGTCTGCCGGCAGATCTTCAAACTTGGTCCCCGGGGCGATGCCATTATCCGGATCACCTTTGGCTTCATCGTAAATCCATCCGCATACAGTGCATACATACTTTTTCATAGTCGTTCCCTCCTTTGGGAAAATCCGCAGTTCAGCCGCCTAGCGGCTTCCCTGTATTTATATTTACATCTCTCTATATAGTATTATATCACAATATTCAAATCATTCAATATCGAAGGATAAAAATTTTCCCTCACGAAAAGTCGCCCCCTCACCACCCATTGACCAAAAGGTTCCGACCTTATATAATAGATATCGCAAGCCATGCGAGCGTGGCGGAATTGGTAGACGCACAGGATTTAGGATCCTGCGCCTTGTGCATGGGGGTTCGAGTCCCTTCGCTCGCACCAAAAAAAGCACTGTGGATCTCACAGTGCTTTTTTATTGGCAGTCACCTTTTTCGCTAAAGCCGATCTCTCAGAAATTTACAATCTTCCCATAGTAAGCACATTCGAGGATCTTGGCCATAGCTTCCGCATCTGCCTCACGCGGGTTCTCCGGAGTGCAGGCATCGAGGACGGCATTCTCAGCGATGGCATCCTTCTTGGCAAGGTACAGCTCCTCTGGCACCCCATAGTCTTTGAGTGTCAGCGGGATGTCCATCTTCTGATTCAGTTTCTGGATAGCTTCCTCATAGGAAATGACAAGCTGTGCATCTGTGCGTCCCGGAAGGCCGACCACGCGAGCGAGATCGGCATAGCGCGAAAGACAGGCTTTCTTGTTGAACTGGATGACATACGGCATCAAGATGGCATTCGCACAACCATGCGGGATATGGAAGACGGCACCGATCTTATGCGCCAGAGAATGTGTGATCCCCAGAAGTCCATTCGAGAAGGCCATGCCGGCAAGGCACTGCGCGATATGCATTTTGCCTCTGGCTTCCTTGTCTCCATGATACGACTCTACGATGTTGTCAAAAATATCGGAGACAGCCTGCTTGGAGAGCGGTTCCGTGAAGCCATTCGCAAACTTTGACACATAGGCCTCGGTCGCATGTGTCAGCGCATCCATGCCTGTATGCGCGGTGAGCTTCTTCGGCATGGTGAACGGGATGTCGAGGTCAAGGATGGCAAGATCCGGCGTCAGGTTGAAATCAGCGAGCGGATACTTGATGCCTGTCGAGTAGTCGGTGATGACAGAGAAAGCCGTGACTTCTGTCGCAGTCCCCGATGTGGATGGGATAGCGACGAAGATCGCCTTCTGACGAAGCGGCGGCAAAGAGAATGGCTTTTTGATCTCATCGAATGTCACATTCGGATATTCATAGAAGACCCACATGGCCTTGGCTGCATCGATCGGTGAACCGCCGCCGATCGCCACGATCACGTCCGGCTGGAATTCTTCCATCAGCTTCGCGCCCTTCTGCACTTCTTCGATGGATGGATCCGGTGTGATACCTTCGAGCGTATAGGTGGCAAGTCCTGCATCCTTCAGCACTTTTTCAGTCTTCTGAAGGAAACCGCCTGCCCGCATGGAATGACCACCGGTGCAAATGAAAGCTTTCTTGTGCCCCTTCAGCAAAGACAGCTCATCAATGGCTCCATGACCACAATAAATATCTCTAGGTAATGTGAAACGGAACATAGTGACTCCTCCTTTTGGCATAGAATCATACGAAAGAATGTGTGATCAGGATCTCTTGATCGAAGAAATTCTGATCTGTCCTTCTTCTTATAGTATACACTTTTTTATGCAAACCGGAACATGTATGCCTATTCTATATGAAGAAGTCATTGGAAATGAGTTAAAATCATAAATATAGGAGGCCTATCGCCCTCTGTATGTTAATGCTATTAAGTTAAGGAAATTGTTAGCGCCGTAATGAC
>ULVA01048468.1_pt1 | contig 17459 bp, 15 predicted proteins | sample 1958811 | NCBI WGS metagenome assembly ULVA01 (sample SAMEA4835768, study PRJEB28245) | human gut metagenome | biome: gut microbiome; material: fecal sample | place: Denmark | collected 2008
GCCCTGGGCTAAGAGCTTTTGGGCCTTCAGCCCGTACTTAACTACTTGAGTATATTTATAATTCATAGAATGGTAAGGCTTATACAGGGATGCTGGAACTCGGAGATAGGATGCTGGAACTCGGAGATAGCTTTTTATCTTACCGGAGCACATTTGTGCCCTTAGTCAGGGCACAAATGTGCTTTAGGCAGACAAAATATTAAGTCTAAGTTCCAGTGATCAGGAAAGCAGTCATACCAACTTCTCAGATAGCAGGAATACCAGAATTTTGAAATCCGATACGATGTTTTGCCTTCATCCTTCATGTATTCGCCCGGAATGCCGATAAACACTGGGGGGTGAGGGAGAAGGGTGAATTTGAGTAATTTGCCTCGTAATATCCTGTCCTATAGTTACTTATGCGTAAGCAATGAAGGATGAAGGGTTTTTACCACATCGCAGTACTATTTTTTTTAGACAATGCAAAGATACAAAGCGGAAGCCCTCTTTTGCAAGTTTTCCCTGCCATATAGAAACACATCAGGTAAAAACAGGGAAAAAATAATGGGCAGCAGGGAAAACAGCAGGGAAAAATAAAAAATCCTGATACATTCATTGGTATTCTCATTCTTTTTCTTTAACTTTGCGTCACTTTCATTTTCATTCAAATTCTGCAAGTAAATACCTGCACAAAACAGGTAACGGCAGACGACTCATATAACAATGACAGAAAAAGAAGAACAACAATCTCGGTTCAGCTATGAAGTTTTCGACCGACAACTGAACACCTTTTATATGATGTGTCAGGTTTTCATTCAAGGCTGGGAAGACTACAGCACCCAGGAGATGAACTGTGACATACGCTCTCTGTGCACCAAGGCTTCAAGGCTCTGCTATATGGCAGACCAGGATCTCGCCTTGCAGCACAACGACCTGACACACCAGCGCAAGTTCATCAATCAGTCCCATCTCGGTACTATCAGCCAGATAGTCATCAATGAGATGACCCCTTTCTTAAAAAAAGTAATAGACAGATATAAGACCACCAAAAATCTGGAAGGTCATAAGAGCGGCATGTTTTCAGCTCAGATGAGCATGCTGTTCCCAAAACTGCACGAACTGCTCTTAGAGGATGGCATGGCGGAAGACTCCATTGCCAATTTAGGAGCCGACATCAATATTGTGGAAAGAGCTTTCCTCAAGAAGATCAAGTGTGCTAAATATCCTGGAGTGAGATCCGAAGAAAGATTCTGGAACATCTTCCAGCTATATGGCTACTCATGCTATCTGGTGTACCATTTCCGACAGGTAAACGATGTCTGCGGAAGATATATTACAGACGAGGAGGCTGGGCGACTCACCGAAATGGCAGTACAGAAATATTCTACAGACCCAGGAGGCAAGAAAGACATCGACCTGTATTTCTCTACTCTGGAATACAATAACGACCATAAGACGCTCAACATTGATCAGATGCGCAGCGAACAGCGAAAACTGCAAAACGAAGTTCCGGAAAGTCTGCTCCTGCCGTTCCTGCACCATGTAAACGATGCCTACGAGATGGGAAAGGAAGTAAACCAGCAGACATTTACTGCAGAAGAATACATCAGTCTGCTCTCTGCTACTGCAAAATGGCAACTTCTGGAACAGCAGATTTTCGAATGTCAGCATCCGAATGAAATAAAGCCGCAGTACGACAATGAGGTTTTCGTAACGGTACACAACGGCAGACCGGTGAAAATGGACGAATTGCGCAAAATGATTTCCCTGATGGTGAAGCTGGTAAACAAGAAGAACCAGTGGTTTTGCGTGTGGAGTGTGCTGAGGCATCACAATCTTTTGGCCAACTATTCGCATGAGGCTTTTGCCCGCCAGATGATGAGCAGCTACTGGTTTGGCGACATCGAAGGCTACAAGCGTTTCTCAGGCGACACCTTGCGAGAATACAAACGTTACTTCTCCGACTACGACTACATGCAATGGGACAATGATGCTTTCCTGGAGCAGAAGCAGCTGTTCGGTATGACCAAATGGTCGAACTCGCTATGCCAGAAGTTTCAGTCGCTATGTCAGAAGATGGAGCAAGCCATCGTCGGCTGGAGCTACCTCTGATCTCTTATTGACAGATTTTCGCATGTACGGAAGTTGAGTGAAAATATAAAAACATTATCATATAATGAACAACGAACATCAAACGTATCCTGCGGACAATGAGCAGAACGACATCATCATTTATCGCTCTAAAGACGGTAAGGTAAATGTCGCTCTGATGACCCGTGAAGGCAAGGTTTGGCTTAACCAAATGCAAATCGCCAAACTTTTTGGGACCTCTAAGCAAAGTATTAGCCATCATATAGCTGGAGTCCTGAAAGACAATGAGTTAGATAAAGATGCAGTTGTCAAATATTATTTGACAACTGCATCGGATGGACGCAACTATAAGGTGCTTTATTATTCTTTGGAGATGATTCTCGCTATAGGCTATCGTGTTCGTGGTGTTCGTGGTGTCCAGTTCCGTCAATGGGCAACGCAGCATCTCTCAGAGTATCTTGTAAAAGGATTTACAATGGATGACGAGCGGCTGAAAAATCCTGACGGCCGCCCAGACTATTTCGATGAGTTGCTGCAACGTGCTGACGAGACTTTGCCCAATATGGGACTTATGACATGGAAGGGAAGTGTTTGTTAGAGCAAGGTTAAATGACGTTCATATATTCAAAATCGCATTTTTTGTAGTGAACAATCTCTGTATTCGCATACGACCTTTAGCGAGACAATCTGTGCGCTGAGCTTACTCTTTATATTCGCATCGGCCTCAGCACGTGCCAACATGTTTGAAATAAACAGAAAGTGTGCGCCGTTGTTTAGACGCTCCAAGCTAAGAGTTCCTATTTCGCTCATAGTTTGATATAAGTTTTAAGACGAATACTGTGGAAACTTTGTTTCTGTTGCGTTAAATAGATTGTTTATGCCACCACTACATTGTTTCCGATAATAATACTCGTGGAAGCAGCCGTACACGTAGTTTCCTTACTCGTTCCTTTGGGGCTGGACACAAATACAGCGTTTCTTGCACCATACCGTATGGAATACTGCAAGAAACGCTGTTTCTGCCGTCTTCCGATAATGAATTATACAATCTTCATGTCACAAAGCCTTCCCGACACATTTCATGCCATCGTTGACACGGTTTCTTGTATCATGCACTATGGATTTGACATATTGTCTGATGTTTTCTGACAAGTCCCGAGTTATCGTATTATATATGGAGAATGATTATGACAATTCTTCCAATAAAGTCCTTTCATTCTCAACAATAAGTTTTGTAAAATCTTCATACGAACTACAATTCTTTGGTATTGCCAAAGCGTACAACGACAAAGAACCTAAGTAACTATCCTTATGCATATTTTGAGAAATTATCTTATTCTTCTCGCCATCATAAGGACATACAATGCCACCTTTAGATGCTTTAAGTCTGTACATATATGCCATGATCTGATGTACATCATCGCGTTCAATATCAAGACGGTTCCCATTAATGGCAAGTTTTTTGTATTTTGCATCCAGGACAATATCTTGTTTCCAAAAATCTGGGAATCTTTGTCCTCCATGTTCAAAGAGATAGATAGCTCCTGTTCCTAACTTATTTTCGGGATGTATAAATCCTTTTTCACACAAGAGAGTGTTTAGATATTCTTCCCACAACCATGCCCCATCAAATAAGATTCCGTAAATCCTGTCATCGTCAGTTCCGTACTTGATTTCTTCCTGACGAAGGATCTGAACACATAGTTTTTGTAAAGCTGTGTATTCCGTATAAAAAGGATGATTGCAAGGAAGTAGGTTGTCCTGTATAATCTTTATTCTTTCTGTATGATTGTAAGAATGAGTATATGAAACTATCTTCTTAATGCAGTCTTCAACAGTCTTGTCAGACGATAAGATTATATCACCAGAAGGTATTGTCTTTATGTATTCTATTGTGTGACGGATAAGCTCAGTAATTGAATTGTCAAAACTGTATTCTTTTGTATTGTATGCAACAGTACCTCGGAAAGGAAAATTCTCCCTTATATGACGACTAATGTCTATCGTGCCCCGTACGTTAGTGTCGTTGTGTCTAAATTTTCTGTATTCTTTGTATACACCTTGACGCATAGCTTTTTTCAATATAGCTGGGAACATGTAGACAAGAAATTCGAAAACATTATCTTCTGATGATGTAAAATCCAAATTAAAAATGTTGAATGAAAAGACCTTCTGTAGCATATAGTGAAGAAAGAAATCGTGCTTCTGATTGTCAAAACGTGAATATATCTTCATTTGCTGGTTCTTGCGTCCTACAAACCCCATTATATTTCCAGACTTTATTCTGACAAAGTTTTCGTCTTCTGCATAGATGTCAACAATCGTGCTATCGCCAATTCTATCATCAGTATCGTCTATGCTCAATGGAAAAACAAGCAGATGCTCATTTTCATCACATAGTTGTCTGATGGGCTTGTTGCCGATAGAAAGTAGGTCTGTTGTATAATGAAGAGAGCAGACCTTTCCTTGATAGTTATTGTCTTGAATTGATATCATTAGTCAGCAACATCTACAGTTTTTCCGTTCAGCGAATCAAAATATATGTTCTTAAATTCTTCTACCTTTGCATCGGCATTGGTATAACCACGAAGATATTCTTTGAGGAGAATTTCAATATGCATATCCCATAATGCGGTAAAATCGCCATTATAGTGTTCTTTATCCAATTTCAAGAAATAAGCTGGTCCTATTTGGTAAGCGGAGCCAAGGCCACGAGTTTTGGAAATTTCTTTATTTAAGGCATACATAACTCTGATAGCCCTATCACAAGTATCATGGTCGAGCCTTTCTGAAAGCATTTCCAGACGGTCTTCTGGCTTTATCTCCTTCCATGCGAAACGTCTGCGTAAGGCAAAGTCCATACTTTCCACACTTCGGTCAATGTCGTTCATTGTTGCAAGAATATAGACATTCTCTGGTACAAAGAAACCATCTACGAAAACATCATCATTATCAATAAGATTTTGATATTGTGTCTTTACTTTACCTTTCTCACCCCTATAGCCAGGGTCAATAGCATAGAATAGTTCACCAAATATTTTGGAAAGCTCACCACGATTGATTTCGTCTATGATGAACACATAAGCCCCTCCTGAACATGAGTGTTTTGAGGGAAGCCCAATAGTTTTTTCCATATCGGAAATTATTATTTCACCATATCTTATAAAGTAAGCATCCCCACAAAAATCTTCAGGTGAATAACTCTTATCGTAAATTCTCTTTAAATCGTCACAACTATAAGTATATGAGTTTGAATGGATGTGTTCTGATTCAAAATACCTTATGTCGTTAATATCCAACTTTGTCAATTCTTTATTTCTGCTCAAATATATGTTAAAGATACCTGAAATCGTAATTTGTGATGGTATATTTAATAAGTATTCTATCCAATAGCTTTGAAATTCATCATTATCAACTGGTTTGTTTATGATTGCTTCCTTGCAGAATTTTTTGAATTCACCATCCTTACGTTCGAAAAATATTTGATTATTGGAGCCTTTTATTGGACGCAATCCTTCCACAAAATCTGTATAGTCATAAGACGGATGAAATTGAACGAATTCTACTTCTGCATCCATAGCTTTTGCTATTTCTTTTGCGAGATATGTCTTGCCTGTACCTGGGGCACCAGTAAGAACAAGGTTTTTGTTTGCCTTAAGAAGATTTATGTATGATTGAATATTTTCCATACAATGTATTTGGTTTTTTGATAAGTTTATAAGATATTCACGAACTTGCCATGGGTAAGTACAAATGTCATAGGCGGAATAGCTTTTTAATTTGTCTTTGAAGTAAGCCAAAAGAAGATAACTGCTTTTGAACCAACTATAAGAATCAAATTCTGGAACATCTTTTAACCCTGCATCTCGCATACGATTAAAGGTTTCCTTTAAACAGTTCTCTTGTACTATTGTACAAAGCAAGTTTGGCTGTAATGAAGCTATCAGACGGTTGGTCGCAGCTCTTCTATCCTGACTGGTTCGTTCTCTAAGAAACGATTTTATCTTATTGTAGATATCCCATAATGGTTCATCTTGACTTTCGGCTATAGTTTTCAGCATCGGAGCCAATTCTTTCCAATCTTCCTTTATCTTAGCCTTTTCTTCATTTGTAAAATACCCTTGCGTTAAAGATGATACACATTGATCTCTTCCTCGTTCAAAGAACTCATAAAACAAATCCTTGTCCCAATCTTGCCAACTTTCGCAAGTCTTTGCACTTTCTATGAATTTTGGCACAAAGTGGCAATAATTATCATGCCATTCTTGCCAAATATCAATCTTGTTGATAATATCTTGTAATTCCATATTTTATTTGATTGTTGTACAACCATTTTACTCAGTCATGAGTACAACTCCTACTCTCACCTTTGTTCCACAATGAGGACAGAAAGCAGTAGTATTTACAGGCTGCGATTCTTGCATAGCATTTTCTACTTGCTCATCATCTGAAGAATTCAAACTATATGAATTGTTTTCCTTCTCATTCTCATTTGTTGGAAAGAACATATCACGCGGGTCTATATCGAGAGCATTTGCTATTCGATAAATTGTTGCCGTGGTAATTGACTTTCCTGGGCGTAAATATTGTGCCATTGCCTGCGTTGATACTCCACAAGCTGTTGCGAAGGCATTTGTGCCCATCCCCATCTTCTGCATCAATTTGCGAAGATTTATTTCAGACTTTGCTTTTATTTCATCGTTCTGTTCCATCTGCTTATACAAATATTTGTATTATTGTTATTTTGAATACAAAGGTAATAAGTTTGTTTGTTATTCGCAAATATAATCATCATAAATTAAATAGTCTTTATTTTTCGGTCACGATAGGCTGTGTGGATTGAAGCACGGAAAGTTACTTTTCGGTTTCCTCCTTCGTACCTCGGCAATTCAAACAAGTTTGATTGCGCTCGGTTTGTCGTCGGTTGACCAGTAGTTGGCTGCTGAGTTGATATGCAGTTTCCGGTTTTTATGTAGTCCCAGTTCTTTTTCATGAAACATTCTGTGATTTGTTATCTTACTTCCCACCCATCAATAGTCCCCGTCTTCGACGAGAAATTGCAGCCTATCAGATGGATATGCTTAGGACTTGCTTCGTATTCCCTCGCATATCCCTTGTCTTTGATTTGTTGGATGGCGGCATCGGCGGAGCCATCAAGTTTGAACTCGAAGATATAGACATCGTTTGAGGTCTCTACAATACAATCCACTCTGCCTTCGCTTTGCTCTTTCTCGATGAAGATGGTATAGGAACTGATCATTCGGAGAATGAGATAGAACGTGTACTGGAAGTATCGCTCCTTCTCTCGCTCATCATCCTTGCGACGCTGCGAATAGGGAATGCTTGCCAAGAAAGAGGTGAAGAGTTTCTTGAGCTGTTCCACATCACCTTCTTCCATGGTATCTATCACTTGAAGAACCCATGAACTTGGAGATTCTTTTGGCTTGAGGTAGCTGGATGTGAGCAATGTGATGAAGCCACGGCGTACTTCATCATTTGGAAAATCCAACAGATAGGAGTTGGTTGATCGCTTATACTTCTTGACGGTGAGATAACCACTCTGATATATCATAGGCAATGGACGTTCCACATCAGCCTTGTAGTCATCGAAGTCTTGGGTGGTATAGTACTTGCCCACCAATTCGTTGATGTGTTCGTTGTCGTGAGCCAGGAGGCGCACAAGATAGGTTGGTGAACCTGTCTTGAACCAATAGTCGTCTATCCACATTTCGTTGAAGGCACGTAGTATGCTAAATGGATTATATACGCCAATCAATCGGCGACTGAAATGGTAACCATCGAACTGGCGCTTCAACTTGGCTTTCATTTCATCTTCAGTAAACTCATATTCCCTTGCCATCTCCTTGATTTGCTCCTTGAAGACGGTGTGGAGTTCCTCCTCGGTGATGCCGAGCAAGGTGTCGTATCGGGCGGAGAGGCTGATGTCGTCGGGCTGGTTGAAACCGCTGAACACACTGACTTGTGAAAACTTGGTAACTCCCGTGAGTAATACGAACTGGAGATGCTCGTCGGCTTCCTTGAAGACGGAATAGAATCCCTTCAAGGTATTACGATTATAATCCTCTAAGGTTATCTTGCTCTCATTGGTAGTGACATACATTTCCAAGTCCATCACGTCAAGCAAAGGCTTGTCGTATTCATCAATCAATACGACGGCACGCAAGCCTGTCTTTTCGTGGGCTGCCTTCAGAATTTCACGGAAGCGACTTCCAAGAGTTGTGGCAAAGGGAGACTTGCCATATATAGCTTCTTGTGTTTCGACAAATTCAGTCAATACACTTTCCAATTCATTTTCCTTCGTAAAATCCTTGCCATTGAAATCTATATGAAATACAGGATATTCCTTCCATTCTGTCTCTAATTTCTCCATGGCAAGCCCTTTGAACAGTTCTTTCCTGCCTTGGAAGTAGCATTCGAGGGTTGACACAAGCAATGACTTGCCAAATCGCCTTGGGCGACTCAGAAAGTAAATGTTTCCATTATGTACCAAGTCATAAATCAACTCGGTTTTATCAATGTAAAGATAGCCCTCATTGATGATTTTATCGAAACTTTGAATGCCTATAGGATATTTCATATTGCCTTCTTATTGAATACTACTGCAAAATTACAAAAAAAAATCATATTCGCAATTCTTTGCTTGGTTATTTCAGGGGAAATGCGTATTTTTGCAAGTGGACTTTATGGCAAATCCTTGTTTCTATTAAAGTGAAAAGATATGAATGAACAGAAGAAATTGACTCTCGAGTTGGAGGGACGTGTACAGCAGGCGGTGGATAATTTCATGCAGGGGTATGGCTGTTGCCAGTCTGTAGTGGCAGCCTTTGCCGACCTGTATGGTCTTGACGAAAAGATGGCGAAGCGCATCGGTGCTGGCTTCGGAGGTGGAGTAGGAAGGATGCGGATGATGTGCGGTGCCGTGTCGGGAATAGTTGTCCTTGTAGGACTGGACTGCGGACAGACCGAAGGCGATGACCGCGAAGGAAAGTCGGCATGCTATAAGGTGGTGCAGCAACTGCTCGCCCAGTCGAAAGAGCAGAATGGCAGCATCATCTGTGCCGAGATCTTAGGACTGAAAGGCCATGAGAAAGCCCAGTCGAGCTATGTCGCCTCTGCCCGTACAGCCGAATACTATAAGTCGCGCCCATGCGCTGCCAAAGTGGAGAGTGCAGCCAGAATCTTTGCCGAATACTTGATGGCGAAAGAGTAAAAAATGAACTACCAAACGAATAAGGACTTTGCCGAGGCCCAGTATTACCTCAAGATGCTGGACGACTTCTGTAAGACAGGTCGGGTGATCATGCCCGAACTGCCGGCACAGGTCATGCCCTGGAATACGAAGGAAGACCCGCTGAAAGACTATCTCGTTCATCTCTTCAACCTGAAGATAACCATCGCAACAGGTGAGGAGGTGCAGAAGTTCATGCGCCAGGTGGTGAACAGCAAAATCAAGGCAAAGGTGTTCTACGACTGCGTGGGCAAGTTTGTGGTGGAGTGTGTGCATCACATCCGTTTTCAGCGCCAGCGTGCCTGGACTGCCTTTCATCGTGCAGAAGATGTGCTGTCTTGGACCAACTTTAAGCGTATGGATAAGCAGGTGTGGCATCCCTTGCTCAATCAGTTGGAGCAGGATTATGGTGCCGACGGTTTCGACAAGCCTTTCTTCGTGCGGCTGTTTCAAGGCGAGGGCGCTTCGAAGAGCGAGAACTGGGAACGCCTGGTGAGAGACTGGAAAGACTGTATCGAAAGGCAGACACTTGGCAAACTGAAGAACTTCATCGCCATCAGGCAGGCAAATTTCGAGAGCGGACTCGTCAAGATGATGGATCAGGTGACCCGAAACATCAAGGCCAAGGGAATACCCGAGAGCAGAGCCGTACAGGCTTGGGAACTGATGTCGGGCGGATGGACCGAGACCGAGTTTGAACGCCGCCTGAACCAGATGAAGATACAGGACCGCTATCCCGAAATCAAGGAGATAGTGGCAAAGATGGGTCGTGTGGCAGACGCCAATGGCAAGGACCGGCTCACTATAGCCTCGGGCGTAGACATGAAGATGGAGCATTCGGCAGGCAGCGACATTGAGGGCATCACCGTGGGCGACGACCTCAACTCCTTGCTGCCTCTCGAACTTGCACAGTATAGTGATGAGGACATGGAAGGACTCTTTATCTATAAGTATCGTACGCGCAGGCTGCAGACCTTCCGCTATAAGAGCGAGATGGCAAAGCCTTCACGCAAGTTGGGCTTCACCCATGCCTCGCGCAAGGGTCCCATGATTGTGTGTCTCGACACTTCGGCAAGTATGTATGGCACCCCTGAGCGAGTAGCCTCCACACTAATCTCCCTGCTCGAAGAGACTGCTGAGGACCTGGAACGTGACTGTTATCTCATAGACTTTTCGGTCAATATCCATGCCGTCGACCTGATGGAGAAACGCCGGCTCAACCGCATGCGCAAGTTGGGTTTGCAGATACCTCAGTCTTCGGATGAGTCTGATGCAGAGAAGCCGCAGCGCCAGTCAGGCGCTTCTCATCTTCCATTCATCGGTGGTGGCACGAATGCACGCAAGATGATGGAAGAGATGTTCTCTCTGCTCGATAACGACGGCTTGCGTTATGTCAATGCCGACGTGCTGTGGATCACTGACTTTATGATTCCGGAGCCTCCTCGTTTGCTGATCGATAAGTTCAAGGAATACCGCGACACGGGCACCCGCTTCTATGGCATCTGTATCGTACACGAGCAAGACAAGGCTGAGAATAATTCCTGGGAGCCTTACTTCCATCACATCTATACCATCACCTATCGACCCGTGAGGAGGTATTAGACGATTCTGTATTAGTAATTGAACTTTCGCAAGTTCAGAAGTTATAGAAGTGATCACTCCCTTCGGCCGTTAGAGGTTATAGCCAACAGCACAAAGGGAATGGGGAAGGGGCAAATCCACAAAAGCATTTGTCCCTTAACTTCTCTAACTTCTTTAACTTCCCCATTTGCGAAAGTTGAGTAAGATGTTTCTTTTATTTCTTTTTCAGCATCATCATACGCGACTTTTCCTTTGCCAGAGCCTGCATGTCCACGGCAACATCGTCTTCGTCAACGATTTCCACGCCTGTCATCGTCTCTATCACATCTTCCATGGAAACCACGCCACGAAGGCAGCCGTATTCATCAATGATGATGGAGATGTGCTCTCGTTTTTCCAGCATCTTTTCCCATATCTGATACAAGGATTCGTCCTCCTTGAAAGAGAGAATCGGGCGTACCAGTTCGGATAATTTGGTTTGGAACTTGTCGTCCGAAACCTCCTTGAGCACCATGTCTTTCAGAACATATCCTACGATATAGTCCTTATTGTTGTCATAAACGGGGATGCGGGAGAATTTCCACTCTTTCTGCTCGTAAAACTCCTTGATGGTCTGATTGATGTTAGCCGATTCCACTACGATGGATGGTGTCATAACCTCTTTGGCTTTTACTCCAGCCAGACGGATGCAGCTTTTGATAATCTTGCTTTCTGATTCACGGAAGATACCTTCTGTGGTACCTACATCCACCATGGCAGAAACTTCTTCGCGACTCATGGAAGCCTGATGGCTCTTCGGTGTAAATACCTTTGTGATAAGCTCAGAGAGCAGTACCAGAGGATAGGTGATGAAAATGAGCACCCTGATGATCTTGGTAGATGTCATCGCCAGAGAGCGCCAATAGGAGGCACCAATCGTTTTCGGGATGATTTCTGAAAGCACCAGAATCAACAGAGTAAGAATGGCAGAAATGATTCCGAAGTATTCTTCACCAAAGAGTTTCATAGATTCAGCACCTACACCGGCAGAACCGATGGTGTGGGCGATGGTGTTGAGCGAAAGAATGGCACCCACCGGGCGATCTACGTTGTTCTTATACTGTTTCATCAACGAGGCAGTCTTGTTGCCTTGATTCTCCTTCATCGAGATAAACGACATCGGAGTAGAAAGTAGCACCGCCTCCAGGACGGAGCATAAAAAGGATAGTGACAGCGCACCTAAAAAATATAATATGATTAAACCCATGTAAATTTCAATTCGTTAATAATATGTTATCTGTAATGAGATAGATATTATTTTCGAATGTTGCAATGAAGGATATAATGGGCTACATTACATCTGTGATGTTTATTCAATATGTATATTGATGCAAATGACATTGTTGTTATATTTCAATCTGTTGCAAAAATAAGCAGAAAAACATGATTTCAATACAATCTTTTCGTAAATTATATAGTTTTAATATGTTTTTAGTAAAAGTATGTTAGTATCTGAGTTTTATCAATGTCCCCATAGGGCACAAAAACCGGCAGTAAGGGCGTGTGATCACAAAGGATAATGCGATGAACAGAAGGGCTGTCACAATGACAATCCATGAGGCAGAACGGAAGATGAATGCCGAAAAAGGTTCGTAATCCGTCCATTCGCTCCATACTCCTCCCCAAATACATACCATCAGCAATGCCCATATCAACTTGCGCAGCTTGTCAAGCCGCTTGATTGCCAAGGGACTCATTTTTATCTTGCGTTTCATGCTTCTGCCTGCTATCTGCTGCAGGGAACCGTATGGACAGACGTGGGTACAATAGTGCGACTTCTTGCCAAAGAGCGGATAAATGAAGGCCGTTATCAGCATGACTGTCGCAATGATGTTGCCCGATATCTCCATGCCATGGGCTGCGAAACCCAGCAGGGAAGAATAAGAAAGGCAAGTCCCGCACCAGAATCCAAGCACAATGACATTCAGTATCAGCTGGCAGAAATGATACTTTCTGTTCTTGACAAAAAGCGGTAGGATGGCTGCCATCAGCACAACGCATATACCTGTGATGTTTCTTAGGGAGAACAGAGAAGAGCCGCTGTTATCAGAAGAAACCCAACTGCTGTTGTCTTTTCCTGATTCGTCGGTCTGCAGGTTGTTCTTGGCATACAGAAGTCCCCGTTGCATGTTTCCTATAATGGCTTTGGATGAGAATGTGGCCCCTGTTACGGCATCCACCTTCATGTTCATCGCCTCGTCTATCGTTCTGCCTTTCCATTTCTCAAACAGGGCAGAGGCATTGTCAAAGAATTCCTTTGTCTCGTCGTTCTTTAGCGCCACAATGTTCTCTACGACACCATTCTTGATGACGATGTTGAGTGGCACCTTTCCTCCATATCCTGTGATGTCTGATGCCAGCGCAGAAGTGTTGATGACGGCAGTTCCGTTTCCGAGTATGCGTAGAGTGTCATTGTTTGCAGCCTGTGGCTTCTGTTCTGATCGGAAAGAGTGTCCCAACAGTTCGCCATGCTTTACGATAGCCAGCGAAGAAACAATGACCAGACAGATGAAAAGACTTAATAACTGTTTTGTTCTGAAAAATGATTTCATATTTAAGTCTGTTGTTTCCTATTTTTTTATTCGTTACTGTAGTGTCTTTAACTGAAGTTTCGCCCCACACGCCCTGAAGGGGCAGAAGCTCCTAGCCCAGGGCATCGCCCTGGGTTATTACGTCAGCAAACCTGTCGCCCTGAACCAACAGTCACCGGCGCGTAGCGGAAAGGTAAAGGGCAAAAGCTTTAAAACTCCTAACAATTTATAAGGCTTTTGCCCTTACAGGGCGCCTTTCTGATTGTCATTGTACCCAGGGCGATGCCCTGGGCTAAGAGCTTTTGGGCCTTCAGCCCGTACTTAAACCACTTGTGTCTTTAACTTCTAACGACCGAAGGGAGTAATAACTTCTCCAACTTCTGTATTTGTGAAAGTTCAATGCGTTAGATAATAAGAGATGCCCCTCTTTACGTTTTCCTTCACGGCTTTGCTGGAGTAGGTGGCACCTGTGACACCATCGATTTGGGCATGCTGTGCCTTTTTTACTTTCATGCCGTTCCATTTGTTGAGCAGACCCTGTTTTACCTTGTTGAAGAACTTGGGAGTCTCCTGATTGGCAAGTGCTTTAATTTCTACAATTTTCCCTTTCTTGATGTAGATAGCAAGTGGTGTGTTGCCGCGAAATCCCTTGATGTCTTTCCCCAGCGTTGTGGTATTGACGATGTAGGTTCCGTCTGCCTTCTTGGTCATGACCTCAGAGTGGGAACTTTTGGCTGTTGCTATTATGCTGCTGACCATTCCTATGCACAGTATTGCCGCAAAAATGAATATTCTTTTCTTCATAATTGTTTTTTGTTATAGAACTTTCGCTGAGTTCTCCACCCGGCGAAAGTTGAGTTTTATCCTAATTTTATTGTGTGCAAAATTACACAATAATTCTGTAATAAGCAATGCTGGTATTCAAAAATCATTATTTTTAGGTATTGCTTTACATATCCTCCATCGACACTCCTTGGTATCCTTTCTGGACAGTATGCATATTGTATTTCATTTTCAATTTCATCTTCCCTCTTCATTTATTTCTCCTCCTATGTCAGTTTTTGTCGTAACTGGATTGTATTTTTGCCGCAGAATTGACAATAACTCTATATAATTAAGGTATGAATGCAGAAAGAAGGAGGGAGTGGAGTCCCTGAAATGTGAAATATAAGAGGAATCCATAAGATTTCTTGTTAAAAATTTGGTGGCTCATCAGATTTTTAATACATTTGCCATTGGTTAGTGACAGGGCAGGTGAAAGTCCTCGCTTGAAGTCGCTACGATGCAGAGAAACAAGATAATCTTGTGGACACGAGCAAACTATTCAGTTCTGTAGGTTGAAATCTGGTAAATTGAAACGTAGAAAGAACGCGAATCTGTTTGAGCGAGTCTACGCCGTCATAGGTGTGGATTCCTCTTTCGCATTTTCTTTTCTACGGGTTTTACCAGAGCCTAACTTACAAGGAAGTGAAGAAAGTAGGGGTTCACGCCATTCTTTTTTCACTTATGGACCATTATGAACTTGTTTGGTTCTCAGATTTTACCTACCTTTGCAACTTGATACACTTGCATTTGGGCAATTTGAAAGCAGCTTTCATTGCGCTCGTTTGCATAAACCATATACGATAACTTAAAAACTGAATGCTTATGAGTAAGGTATTCCAAGTAAAGCCTAAGCGCATCAAGCGCTCTAACGGTACAGTTCTCACTCCCGAAATGGTAGTGACAGTAACAACCATGCAGCACACCGCCACCCCTTTTTACAATGGAGCCAAGGAGGTGCAAGAGGCCTACATGCGCATCTATGCTTTCGATTATAAGAAAGCATGCTGCAATCCGAATGATTTTTTTATTAAAAAAACATTAGGAAAAATCCATGATTTCTTCCTGGATTCTAAGAAACTTACGGACAACGAGATAGAACGATTGTATCTCAATGACCAGTTGTTCAAGCAACAAAAAGAATATTCCATTCTTGTGGTTGGCAACATGAGTGCAGGAAAGTCCACGTTGATAAATGCCATTGTGGGCAGTAAGGTGGAGAGAGTTAAGTCCACCGTATGCACAAGCCAATTGAAGTACATATACAACAAACCGTATGAAGACGGAATAACCATGACAGATGGATTCAGCTATGCCTGGACAGATAAAGTTGATATATCTGTGTTGGATGCAATGCATATTGCTTTACACTTTAAGCAGGGAACGAGAAACAGAAGATGTGTTCTTATTGACACTCCAGGTGTGAACTATGCCAACGAGAGCACCCACTTGAATATAACAGCCAATGCCTTGAACTCAAAAAACTACGACATCATTCTATATGTGATGAATGCGCTGTATTTTGAGAGCAACGACGAGAAAAGGTTTCTAAGCACAATCGCAGGGATAAAGGGCAAGCGAATAGTCATTGCATTGAACCAATTGGACCAACTTAACATGGACGATGACTCCATAGAACAGGTTGTAAACGAAGTGAAGATATACGTTCGCAGCATGGTAAATGGCAAGAATATATCCGTCGTGCCAATATCCGCAAAAGCTGCTTATTTGGCCAGTGCGCCTCAAGAACAATTGAGTAAGCAGGAAAGCTTCACAAAGGAGCAATACATGAAGATGTTTGGTTCGATGTTTTACGACTTAGGACTTTATGGAACTGGTACAAGGTCGAAAAAAAATGACCTCAGCGCCCTTTCCGGTTTAACAAATTTATTAAACAACATAGATTTATGAAAAATATAAAGATCACCTACAATCCCTATTTAATCAAGACCAGCGTCTTGATTGAAGGGAAAACTCCAAAGCCCAATAGTCGGTTGAACTTTGGAAAAATACGTCTGCAGGAGTGGGCGAACAACATAGCCGACATATTGGTGGAAGAGAGCCGCGACAAGAATTTTCAAATTGAGTTCGTTGGTTTGGAAACCGATTTCGAGGATTTGCAGGCTGCTATTTCTGAGGCAACAAATGTCTCAGTATCGTTCATTTTCAAGAAAAAGCCTTCTGTAGAAGAGGTCGAGCATGAGGTGAACCGAATCTTTATTGATATACAGAATGGTCCTATCGAAAAGTTGCGTGACCATTCTATTGTTGAGGCGTTCAAGAAATCAAAGAACCAATTGTTTGAGGTGAATGTCGTAGCGACCATGAGCTCAGGAAAATCGACATTGATAAATGCGCTCATTGATAAAAAGCTGATGCCTGTTGCGAATATGGCAACAACGGCAACAATCGTCCGTATCATAGACACCGAGCAAGATAATTTTTCTGCTAAAGCATATGATAAAAATGGAAAAGTTATCAGAGAGGATTCTAACATCATATACAAAACAATGAAAGAATGGAATTCGGATGAATCTATTTCTTCGATAGATATATATGGTAGAATTCCTTGTGTGAAGAGCGCAGGTATGAAACTTGTGCTTGTGGATACTCCGGGACCTAACAACTCGCGTGACCCTCATCATCAGCAAATGACATACAGAATGCTGGAGAACTCGGACAAGTCGTTGGTTCTCTTTGTGATGAATGGAACACAGCTTAATGTGAACGATGAGAAGAACTTCATGGATTATGTTTGTGATTGTATGGCTAAAGGTGGCAAGCAATCTCGCGAACGTTACATCTTTGCGATAAATAAAATGGACAGCTTTAATCCTGAAGATGAGTCTCCTGAAGATGCGCTCAAACAGGCAAAGAATGTGCTGGAGGACAACAGAATATTATATCCAAACATATTCCCAGTCTCGGCACAGGCCGCATTGGAAGCAAGAACACAACCTTTGATTCATAACGTAAAGGATTCGTACGCTAATGTCTTGAGAAACTTCAAAGAGTTTGCGTTTGATGACTATTACGAGTACAACCATTTGCCGATATCAGTCCAAAAGAGAATGGAATCTTTATTGGTCAATGCGGACGAGGATTTGAACATAGAAATCCATAGTGGTATGTAAGCGTCTCCGCGTTTATACCTTGCATAATTCAAA
>ULVA01018752.1_pt1 | contig 17262 bp, 19 predicted proteins | sample 1958811 | NCBI WGS metagenome assembly ULVA01 (sample SAMEA4835768, study PRJEB28245) | human gut metagenome | biome: gut microbiome; material: fecal sample | place: Denmark | collected 2008
GCCCGTTCGCACAGCTTCACATATATCTCCAATGTCACAATCCAAATAGTCGCAAATGCGCAGCAGAACAGAGAGAGCTACATCCTCGTTCTTATTGAGCTTACTCATCGTGCCAGGAGACAGCTCTATATCCTTGCGTAAAGTTGATTTTGGGATCTCTCTTTCAATGAGCATGACCCATAATTTCTTATAGCTTATCTTCATAAAAGCACCTCTCTCAAACGCTTATAGTGAGATTCATTATATTATACACCAAACGCTTCAAATTTTCAATACGATGCTCCAAAAATTCAAAATATATTTCAAGTTCATGGAGCGCATTACGAAGAAGAACGCCTGAGCCGATTTATTCATACGGCTCAGGCTTTGGTGGTTATTCCAACTCGCTACTTTTGGCTTTTTCATGCTCCTGTGAAAGCGTTGGACTGAGGAAATCATCGACATTTGCCTTCATGGTATCAATCACTTTAGCCTCTTTTTTGAGTCTTCGCTCGTTCGTCGTAGAGACGCTGCTGCTCTTCCAAAAGGCGTTGCTGCTCGGCTTGCAGAGACTTTATACTTGGAAGTTTTTCACCATCTTGCATAGCAAGCAATGTACTCTTTGCTGCTTCAAAAACGACAAGCTCTGCCTCGTGCGCAGCTCGAAAACTCTGCTTGTTCTTCGTCTTTGAGTAGGCATCATAGACCGGCTTGAGCTTTTGATAGGTTGAGATATTCTTGATAAGCGGCTGCACCTTTCGGAGCTGCGCTTCAACGACTTTCAAGTCAGCGCCGGTACGCTCATAAGAACTATGAATGTCTTCGACTTTCTTTTCAAGATCGGCATATTGAAGCAGCTCGTTCTCAGTGAGGTAGTTTAGCGTTCTGGCGGCTTCTTTGAGGATCTTAATCTTCATAGAATGCTCAAAGCCCTTGCTGTCGATCTGCTTAATTCTGTTTTGAATATCGCTGATGAGAGAGATGTTCTTCCTACCGTTCTGCATCTGCCGTCTGCGGGCATTGCGTCCTTGAATGCGTTCCTTGATCCGGTCCTCGGTGTAGTTATCTCCGATGGTTTTTGCACGGGTGAAACGCTCTTGCCCTTCGGCACGGAAGGAGATGTATTTGCCGGTTTTGATTTCATATCCGGCGTCCTGCATCAGCTTCAAAAACTCATCGTAGTCCTTTGCTGTGATCACACAGCGATCAATGGTCTGCTTGAGTTTTTGCTTCCAACTTGTACCGCGTTTGGCTTCGGTGTATTCCTTGTAGTCCATGCCTTTTCCCTGAGAGGGAGGAATAACTGACAGCCCGTGTTCAGCACATATCTCATCACTGAGATGTCGCATCTCACGATAGGTTTTCTTATTGCTTCGGTACGCATGGAAGTCAACATAATTGACAGCGTTAAAGATAATATGATTGTGGCAATGCCCCTTGTCGATGTGCGTTGCAATCACATACTCGTACTTTCCCTTGAGCCATTCGTCGGCAAACTGCTTACCGATTTCATGCGCTTGTTCCGGCGTGACTTCATCAACCGCAAAGGATTGGATCAGATGTCGGGCGATCACCTTCGGCATCTGCATTCCTTGTTGAGCAGCAAGATTTCTTGTCCACTCAAATTCCTTCGCTGCGGCATCGCTGGCAGCGCAACCATAGGAAGAGACATAGAGCTGGTCATCTGTTTTCTGCGGATCAAGAATGTATGCGAGAGCCTTGTTCACAGTTCCTCGGATTGGCTTGATTTTAGTAATCGCCATATCTCAGCCTGCCTTTCTTTCAGCTCTGCAACATCGTCCTCATAGAAGTGTCCTGTGGAGTTGATTCGGCGGCAAATGTGGTTGATATTTGCCGCTGCGCGAGATACTGCTGCGGCAAGTTTCTTCTGCTGCGTGTAGTCCACTTTGATGATGTAACCGTCAATTGCCATCTTGCGAAGATACGCTCCCATGTTGTTTGTACCAAGCTGTTTCATCTTTCCTTTGATAATCCGTTTCTCGTCATCTGAAACAAAGAAGAGTATCTGATTTGGTCGTGTTCTGTTTGCCATAAGCGGTTTGTCCTTTCATAAAGATAGAGGGTTTGGGAGACATCCCAACAAGCATTTTCTGGATTAAGGGGAGGGTTTCCTTAATCCAAAATCGCCGTGTGTATATACACCGGCTGTGCTTGCTATTCTCTAAAATCGTAATCTTAGTTGGAAGTCCCCCGTAAAATACCCCTTCGTAATACAACGGACAAATTCCGCGTTTTTGTCTCACGCATAAAAGAAAAAGACGCTCGAAAGCGTCTTTTTAGTATTGTTCAAGCGATGAGAACGCATCACTCTCAATAGTCAGAATGTCATCCATCGGAATCTTCGTGCCGTCCTGCATGGTAATCAGCCGCTCAAAATCATCCAGCTTTTTCACGATGCCTGTTGCTTCAAGATAAGCACCACCGGCTTTTCTCTCATCTGCTTTGAAGTATGTGACTGCTACCTCTGGCTCATCTTCAAGATGCTCCACAAGAAACTGAAACTTCAAATTTAGGTTATGGAGTTCTTCATCATCCAGCTCGATCTTTGTGTCAGTCAGACGCCCGGTTTCTTTGATAGCAGCATCATAACCGGTGAGAGCTGCGAACGGAGAAAACTGAGCTGCACGATCTGACATCGGCATTTGTGGACGAGTGGTAGAGACATGATGTGGAAGGTTGATAATGTCCTCGTATTGATACAATCGGTTGCCTCCTTTGTAAATGCAAGGTCAGATAGATTTTTGAAGGTAAACCATATCTACCAACTGAATACCACACTCAAAAATCGGATGATCATAATTATCTGTAAAAAACTCAGGAATTATATGTGAGCGTACAAATCCGCATTTTTCATAAAACGGAATAGTCAACGGGCTATCACCCGTACCTACTTGCAAAACCTCAAATCGTCCACTGTATTCTCTTGCAATGAAACTGATCAACATTTTCGCATAACCCTTGCCCTGAAACTCAGGCTCCGTAGCAATGTTTTTTATTTCGAGAATGCCGTTTCCTTCATCTGTCACAACACACTCACACTTTACTCCGTTGTCTTCAAGGACATACATTCGTCCTCTATCAAGATAGCGATCTATCATATCTTCCTGCTCGTCAGCTAATAATAGTAAATTCAGATATTCTTTCTTGTTTTCGGTTATCTCTTTTATCATCATCTTTTCCATAGCCATTTTCTTACGCCTTATGTCCACCAATCTGCTCATTGCGGTCCTTTGCGGTTGCGCCTTCCTCCAAGTTCATGCCTTTGAGTATGGCGTTCTTTCCATACTTCTTCTTGATGATGAGCATTGCCTGTTGCATTTTCTTTTCCCGATCCAGCTCTGCTTTTTCGCGCTTTCGTTGTGCTTCTAAGGCAGTGAAATCTGTGAAGAGATCAAGCTGCTCATAGCCTCCGTTTTTCACTGGCGCGTCTGCTTCTGGAACAACATGATTTGCTGTGATATTCAGCCGACGCACAAGAAGATTCTTGTCCACGATCCTATCAAAGAGTTCTGCCGTAGCACACATTATTTTCTTCGTAGATGATGTGTGACCGTCAAGATTGATTGAGCCGTGCGCCTGTTTTGGTATCTGTCGTCCGTAATGATCTTTTACAACTGTCCCGTGATATTTTCGGCTTCGTTCGGGATCGGTGAGGTTTTCTATATCGTAGCCAACTGTGATGACGATTTGATCTGTCACAAGTCCTTTGTCCACCAAGTCCAGCACGAGAAGATCAGCCATCTCACGGAGGACGAGCTTTGCCTTTTCAGCCTCATAGGGGCAATGCAGGACTTGTCCTGAGCCTAAGCTGTTGGTGCTGGGCTTGTAGGCTTTGATTGCTTCAACCGTGCAAGGCTCCCAGCCCCACGCATGGTCGATCAGCAGTTCTGCGTTCTTGCCGAAAAGTTTGTAAAGCAAGTCCTCATTTTTCGCCGAGCATCGGGCAACATCGCCCATCGTAAACATTCCGTTTTCTTCGAGCTTCTTTGCATAGCCTCTACCGACTCTCCAAAAGTCTGTGAGCGGCTGGTGCGTCCAAAGCTCACGGCGAAACTTCATCTCATCCAACTCTGCAATGCGAACACCGTTTTTATCTGCCGGAATGTGCTTTGCCACAATATCCATCGCAACTTTGCTGAGAAAAAGGTTTGTTCCAATCCCGGCGGTTGCGGTGATACCGGTTGTCTCAAGCACATCCAAGATCATCTTCATCGCAAGGTCATGTGGCGTGAGATGATAGGTGTTCAGATAATCCGTCACATCCATAAACACCTCGTCGATGGAGTAAACCACAATGTCTTCCGGCGCAACATACTTCATGTAGACCTCATATATCCGCGTACTGATCTCCATGTACCGAGCCATTTGCGGCGGTGCGATGATGAAGTCAATCGCAAGCTCAGGATTAGCTTGCAGCTCAGAAAAGAAATGCGATGATCCTTCGAGCTTTCGTTTCGGTGCATCGTGCTGTCTTCCTGCGTTCGCTTCTTTGACACGCTGCTTCACCTCAAACAATCTGCCGCGTCCTGAGATGCCATAACTCTTGAGGGATGGGGTAACAGCAAGGCAAATGGTTTTGTCAGTCCGGCTTTCGTCCGCGACAACAAGGTTTGTGTCCAGAGGATCTAAGCCTCTATCACGGCATTCGACGGAGGCATAGAAGCTCTTGAGGTCGATGGCAATATAGGTGCGTTGTTTCAACTCCTGTGCCTCCTTTTTATCACTGCATCAGTTCGCCAAACTGGAATTTGTCCTTATAAAACATTTACTCCGTAACCGCAATCTTGATCACGCCGTCCAGATGGTTTTCAAAGATGCGGTATGCCTCTTCAATATCTGCAAGAGGGTATCTGTGCGTGATCAGCGGCGTTGTATCGATCTTGCCTTGCTCGATCAGGTTTAGGATTTCCGCGCAGTCGCAGCCATCCACACCTCCGGTCTTAAAGGTCAGATTCTTGCCGTACATATCGGGTAGAGGGAGTGCTTGCGCCTCGTCGTAGAGAGCAACCACCGTCACAACGGCATTAGGTCTGGCACACATCCACGCAAGTTGGAAGGTGTCCTTCGCTCCGGCGACCTCCAGAACCACATCCGCGCCGCCGTGATCCGAGTTGGCGTGGACATAATTCTCACATTCCTCCGGTTGGCAGAGCAGCACATCAGGATAGTGTTCCTTGACAAACTGCACTCTTGCCGGATCTTTCTCGCATACAATGATCCGCTTCGGCTGTTTCAACATTACGCAAAGCAGCGTGCAAATACCGGTCGGTCCCGCACCGATGATCAGAACTGTATCTTCATTTGTGATCTCGGAGATACGAGCCGCCCAGAATCCCGTTGCCAGAATATCTCCTACGAATAACGCCTGTTCATCGGTCACGCTGTCGGGGATCTTGTTCAGTCCCTGATCGGCATACGGCACTCGGACAAACTCAGCCTGTCCGCCGTCGATGCGGCAACCTAACGCCCAACCGCCGTTTTTGTCGGTGCAGTTGTTGACAAAGCCATGCTTGCAGAAGAAGCACTCACCGCAAAAGGTTTCTACATTTACCGTTACCCGATCACCGGGCTTGACATTCGTAACTTCTGCGCCGACTTCTTCCACGATGCCAACCATCTCGTGACCTACGGTAATACCGGGAACGGCTCTCGGCACAGAGCCATGCTTGATGTGCAGGTCACTGGTACAGATGCTCCCCAGCGTTACGCGGACGATTGCATCCCGTGCATTTATGATCTGCGGCTTCGGCTTGTCGGTCAGGGCAAACTTGCCATGTTCAATATAGGTTAATGCTTTCATTTGTTTTCCAGCCCTTCTGCCCATTTTGCAAGGTCAGCACCGCTGACGGATGCCTTGAAGACCTTGCCGTTCAGCAATTTCGCTCCCTTGCAGCTCGGCAGCAGCTTTTCGTTGGTTTTGCCCATATCACTGCCACCAGAAGTTGCAAACGGAATGATGGTCTTACCGGTCAGATCATAGGTTTCAAGGAAGGTGTTGATGATCGTCGGCGCAACATACCACCAGATCGGGAAACCGACAAACACGGTATCGTAGTCGTTCATATTGTCTCGCTTACCGGCGATAGCAGGACGAGATGCCGGATTGTTCATCTCAATCGTACTGCGGGATTTCTTGTCCATCCAGTCAAGGTCAGCTTTGGTATAGGGTACTTCCGGCTCAATGGCGTAAAGGTCTGCGCCGATAGCCTCGGATAATTTCTCTGCCACCTTTGCGGTCACACCGCTTGCAGAGAAGTATGCAACTAATTTTCTGCTCATAAATGCCTCCAATTTCATTCGTCTTGATCCAGTCCGCCGTTCAGTACAAGGTACAGCAGTACCTCCATCATGTCAGCGATCTTTGCAAGCGTAATATCCTCATCTTTAGACTTGATAATCAGGCGGAAAACTGCATAGAAAACATCGTTTCGATCAAGCTCAGTTTCGGTTTCAAATCGTTCGAGAAGGTTTTCGATGCGTTCCAAATCCGGTCCGTCTTCCGGCTTGAACGAATCCTGCATTCCCAGCAAGGATGCAAGCCGCTCATCTTTCATGATTGCATCGTATTCCACAAGCTGTTTTGCTTCTTCCGGCATCATCTCATCAAAGTAGTTGATGAAGATGTGGACACGAATGCCACCGTCCTTGTCGGGAGAGAAGCAGATGGAGTGCGACTTATCCGCGATCTCCTTCAAAAATCCGAGGTCTTCCGGATCACCAAACTCTGCGAAGGGAAGAAACATATTGATTTCAGAATGCCAGTGATGGTAGTCAACAATTCCCTCAATACGACCACGATGCCGTTCCACAAACGCATCGCAGCGTTCCAGAAGGTACTCATAGTTCTTCTTGTCCTCAGGAATGATGATCTTTGGTATTTTGTCCATTGCGTCGGAGTACGCTTTCAGCATACCTCCGTTGACTGCACGGTCAAATACTTCATCGCACCACTCATCGTATTCACCTGACTCAGCTTCTCGATAATCCCGCTCAAAGATAATATCGTCCATAGCCTTACCCCTTTATGATTTTCTCAAGCTGCTTTTCGGTCGCAGCAGGAAGAAGTAATTGAAGGTGTCTCAAAATACGCTTTCTGGATTTTTGCGGATCTTCCCTGTATGCAGATGTGATGAAGTCATAACCAAAGATGACTTCCGGTGCTGAATACTCTGCAACGCCCCAACCGTAGGGCTTACCGTATTTGTCCTGCATATAGACGAAATCTGCAATGCAGACATAGCTCTGCATTTGCAGCCGTGTGATGCTGGTTTCAAAGCCAGTGTTTCCGCCCTTGCGGTAGTTCCTGACTTCTTTCAGACGCTTGGAAAGGATTCTGCCTTCATCTGCTATGGTTTCATAAAGCTCCTTGTCCTTGTAGGATGCCAGACCGTCATCCCAACGGGCGTCAAAATCATAGCCATCGCGCCGGAAGTTTGCAAAGTCAGGAATCCACTCTCGGCTCACGAATCCAGCTTTCTTGTTAAATAGTTTTCCATAGAGGCATTTGCCGCTCCGTGCTGCCGGTCCTTTCCATTCCCACGGACCGTCCGCGTCATCTGCAAACCACAACTCCGGTGGGCATAGCTCTTCAACAGAGAAACCGGGAATCTCGTTTCGGAAGAAGGGCAGGAACCCGTATTGCTCAACGGTGGCAATCAGGTCATCGGCGCTATGTAGTTGTCCTGCGTATGCTTCAATCATTGTTGCTCCTCTTCATAATACCTAAGACAATCCTCATTACAGGATTGTGTTGGTTTCGACAACAGGCATCCCATATAATGAATTTATCAGACAGGAAAGTCCTTAAAACATCTAATATCGCTGTTTTCATCCTTCTGGTTTGATCTGCTTCAAAAAGTCTGCATGAGGGACATAAGGCAAGTTCAATCCCCATCCCATACGATTCATTTCATTTAACTTAATCAGCATCAGATTGATGTTCGTTCCCATCATTGCTGAGAGCTGCACCACATCATAGCCTTCTTGCATATACTCAACCAATTCGTCATTGTCGATGATGAGATGGGCAGCAAAAGCATTTGCCTCGTATTCCGGCTTAGATCGCATATCGAACAGCGTAAACTCCGGCAAGGCATTTCCTTTCTTGGCAAGATCGCGGTGGAACACATCATGTCCGATTTCATGACCGCAGACCATCTGCATGACCATGTGTTCCATGCCGGAGTTCAGCAGGATGTGTCTTTCTTTGTGCCGGTAGGTATACATTCCCAGCAGATCGTTCAGCGTGTCTATGTAATGCACATAGATACCAAGCTCACGGGCGATTTTCAATGTATCTCTCGTGCCGCAGCTTCTCACAATGCTGTTTGCTTTTTTATAAATTTCCTCGGAGCGAATGATCACGGAACGCTCACCCCCTTCAAGTTGCAAGTTTCCATTTTGATTATAGCAAAGGAATAGTACGATAAAACGGACAGTTAGGCGTTTGGATCGCTGTCAGTCGCTTTATATTTCTTCGGTGTGTATTTCTCGACATTACGAGCTTTGGACTCCCAGTAAATATCCTGCAATGCCTTCATCACAGCATCCTTGTCCTGTTCGGACAGTGTGCCTCCGGCAAATAGACCCGACATACCATCAATCAAGTCCTGCGCCTGTTTCATTCCACGAGTGCCATATTGCTCTGATGCCTGAACGACAAACACATCGTCCTCGCTCAGAAAGTAATTGATGTCAACACCGAAGAAGTCAGCGATTTTCTTGTAGTTATCCCTTGTCCGAGGGAAAGAAAGATTGTTTTCGTACCGGGTGATCATGCGTCTGTTGATACCTAAACCGTCAGCTACCTGCTGCTGAGTCAAGTTCTTTTTTTCTCGCTCTGCCTTGAACTTCTCACCGAATGTCATTTTGGTAATCACTCCTGTTCACAAAAAGTTTGCGACATTGAATTGCTCAAACCTATTGACAAGAGCATTTCAAATGCGTATAATAATGCTGTGAGTATTTCAACTACTCATATTCTACTCGGAACTGCTCATCCTGTCAAGGGGTTGAGCAAAAATACAAGAAAAAGTTACAATTCACGGCTGCGGTTTCCCCGTAATCCAGCCGTGAATATGAGAAACGGAGTGAGGATCGCAAAATGGAGTGTCAATGCAGGAAAGCCTATGTGTCGGTGAATGTGGATGTTGACGAAGAAGGAACGGTGCATCCCCGTTTTATCCGATGGAAGAACGGTCTGATTTTTCAGATCGATCAAATTCTTTACAAGTGCCGTGCCAGCTCTAAGAAAGTTGGCGGCGGTGGTATTCGCTACACCGTCATGATTCGAGGAAAGGAGTCTTTTCTGTTTCATGAAGGAGACAAATGGTTTGTCGAAGCAAAGGAGAGCAGCTAATGATTTTATCCCACAAGGAAATAGAAGAAATTGCCGCAGCCGTAACAGAGGACTTTAACGAGTTCTTTTTCGGCTCTCAGGTTGAAGAAGTCCAAGCTCCAAGGGCTACGCCCATTGACCAGCTTGCAAAGGACTATCTCGGTCTTACCGTATCATTCGCAAAGCTGTCGAAGGACGGGAGCATCTGCGGACTTACGGCTTATGCCGATACAGAGTACGCAGTTGAGGAAGGAGGCGCTATCCGCAAACTTGCGCTCAGGCAAAATCAAGTTCTGCTGGATGAGAGTTTTATTCAGCCCGGACAAGTTCGGGCGCTTTGCGGAAAACGCAGATTCACATTAGCGCACGAGTGCGCCCATCAGATTCTCTATCAGATGGAGAGTGATGATGTCAAACAGGCTTGCAGAAAGAAATACGCTGCAAGGACAGCCTACTCCCTCCGGGACTTGAAGACTCGTGAGGATTGGAATGAGTGGCAAGCAAATGTACTGGGTGCGGCACTTCTAATGCCGCAGAAGGAAATTGACCTTGCCATGTGGTTTTTTGCCGGAGGTAGGAAGCTCAAGTGCTATGAAGGGCGTTTCACCTACAATGACAGACTGACATTGACAAGGCTCTGTGGGCAACTCGGTGTCTCAAAGTCTGCCGCCGTAATCCGGCTCAGGCAGCTCGGCTACCTCGAAGACATGGCATACAGTGATTATGCCGATCCGTTGGAGGTGCTGACATGAAGCGAAATATCCGCGTCAAGGACCCATCCCCGGAGATGCTTGTCAAGATCAGACGGGCGCGTCACGCCATCTCATCACAAGAGATGAGAATTATCAAATGCCCATACTGTGGGCATAGTGCAATCCATGTTTTTGAGGACACACGAGGCCATGTCCAAGCTAAATGTAAAATGTGCGGACGAGAAACCGTGTTCAATGTCCTCAGTATGAGACGGTTATTCCTCAACCTCAGATAGAGGTAGAGATAACAAATAAATATTTTTGATAGCTGTGCTGTGGAGCCGCTGATTGGTGAGTCTTCCTAATGCCGCATGAACAGAGTGTTCGCACTCTGTTTTATCGGCATGGGATCATGAACTCACCGGTCATGCGGCTCTTTTTTAGTCTCTTCCATCCGCTGCTCTGCGATGCAGCGGAAAGGAAGAACTATGAAAACCCCAATCGAATTTGACTATGACCTCTGGACTACGGAGGACGGCAAGTGCATGGTGCGCGTGAAGCAAACCGGCGAAGTATGCGAGGTCAGCAGAGAAACAATGAAGATTCTGCGCAACGAAGAAAAGAAACTCAGACGCTCTATGTCGGGAGTACCTGTCATTGGATGTGAAGAAGAGAAAACTACCTTACTTTCACTTGACTATGTGAGCTATGAAGGCGGCGAAGACATGAGTCCAGCTTGGCTGGCTGATCCTTTGGATTTCGAGAACGATGCTCTTTTTCACATTCGGCTCAAGGAGTTCAAAGCCGTTTTAACTCCTTTAGAGTTAAGCGTTTTTGAATGCTGTATTGTCAGGGATTTGACCATGCGAGGCTATGAAGAAGAGTTTCATGTGGACAAGTCAAAGGTATCAAGGGCAAAAAAGAGCATTCAGGAAAAATATAAAAAATTTTTTTGATTTGCGTGAGACAAAACGCAAAAAAATGTCCGTTGTAGTGTGAAGAGGGCGAACAAGCCTCCTTCGCGGTTCCTTGACAACTGAATAGTTCAGTGCTGCGGATCTTTCCTCTTTTCTCGAAGCAACTTATCTTCTGCCGCCAAGACCTCCAACCGGAGTGAGCGATCAACAGAGAGATTAAACAGCCGTGTGGTGCGGCTGCTTGCCGTGATGGAAAAGTTGGGTACAATGATACTTCCGTTTCTTCTTTTGAAGGGGCGGCTCGGAGCGATCCTCGGAGGGGTGAGAGTCCCATGATACCGATTAACCGTTGGTAGTCCGCAGCATTCCCTATTCAGCAGGGGTGCGAGCTGCAAATATGCTGATACAAAGAACACTGTAACAAACACCCGCAAGGGTTTATCAGTGAATACAATGGGCAGCAGTCCATCACGGATTGCTGCCTATCAATTTGCTGATAAGGTGTTCTCGCGGCTTTACGCATAGAAAGGGAAAAATTTGGTCAGAATATTTATTGTAAAGGCGGTGATTGTATATGGCGAATGAGCAGAGCAAGAAAGACCTTCTTGAGTCGTTGGTTGATATTCGTGATGTGAAGATTGACAGGAGCAAGCCTGTTGAAGAGCGTATGAAGTCCTATGTAGAGCAGATCAAGAATCCGTATTTATTCAAGGTCGGCAATACAATCGTCAGAGTTTCCTACGCCAATACTCAGGCAACCATCAATGATAACTTCGTAAACCTTCTGGCGAGTATGTAAAGCAAAGGTCGAAGGTCCCGAAATGAATCTTTTTTGTGAACAAAGCAAATAAGGCTGGAATCTTGGTTGAAGATGTGCTATAATAAGCATGGACAAAATCAGTGAACACCACTGCCTACATTTAGTTTTCGGGCTTTCTGACCGGAATAATGTAAGGAGTGGCGTTTTATGCTGAAATTATCTTTAGACAGAGATTATAAAGCCGCCATCTACCTACGATTATCGAAGGAAGATGGCGATTTTTCTTTTTCCGGTGAGAAACTTGAGAGTGACAGCATTTCCAATCAGCGGTTGTTGATCATGGATTATCTCAAGAAGCACCCGGAAATCACAGTAGTTAAAGAATACTGCGATGACGGCTTTACCGGCGCAAACTTTGAGCGTCCTGATTTCAACAAAATGATGGATGCGGTTCGAGCCGGAGAAATTGACTGCATCGTGGTCAAAGACCTTTCTCGTTTTGGTCGTGAGTATATCGGATCTGGTGAGTATATCCAGAAGATATTTCCGCGCCTTGGCATTCGTTTCATAGCGATCAATGACCATTATGACAACGCCCAACCGGGTGCAGCGGATAACGAGCTGGTCTTGCCCTTCAAAAATCTGATGAACGATTCGTACTGCCGCGATATTTCTATCAAGGTCAGGAGTAATCTTGAAGCCAAGCGTCGGAGCGGTCAGTTTGTCGGCACCCGTGTTGTATTCGGATATATGAGATCGCCGGATAACAAGAATCAGTTGGTCATCGATCCCGAAGCAGCGTCCGTGGTGCAGGAGATTTTCAAATGGAAAGTAGAAGGATTGTCTCCGGCTCAGATAGCGGATCAACTCAACACAGCAAATGTACCGTCTCCGATTGAGTACAAAAAGGCTAAAGGCTCTAAACAGCGCACTTGTTTTCAGACAAAGCAAGTAGCCTTATGGAGTGCCGTTGCAATCTATCGCATTTTGAAAAACGAGATTTACACCGGAACGCTGGTGCAAGGAAAAACGACTTCTCCAAACCACAAGGTTAAAAAGACGGTGGCAAAGCCGTCTAATGAGTGGTCACGGACAGAGAACGCGCACGATCCCATTATTGCTCCATCTCAGTTCGATCTCGTCCAGCGGCTTATGCAGGACGATACAAGAAGCCCTGTCGGAGCAAAAGGTGTGCATCCTTTTTCGGGAAAAATCTTCTGTGCGGATTGTGGTAGCCCTATGGTTCGTCGGGTTACACGCACGGGCGGTCACGAATATGCCTACTTCATCTGTGGGGGAAACAAGAACGACAAGAACTCCTGCTCGTCCCATAGCATTAAGGAATCCGTTGTTTATGATACGGTTCTTGCAGTCGTACAAGGTCACATTGCGGCAGCTATGGATATGGCAGATGCACTGACGCAAATCGACAATCTTGCTTGGGAAAACCGAGAGCTTGAAAAGATCAATGCAAAAATAGCTTTTCAGGAAGAGATTATCGACAAGAACAGAAGGCTGAAAACCGGCGCGTATGAAGACTTCAAAAGCGACTTCATATCCCGTGATGAATACAAGATTTACACTGCCCGGTTTGATCAGCAGATTGCAGAAGCAACCGAAACTATCATGAGCCTCACCGGTGAACGCAACAGCGTCATGGGAGGCTTGGCTGAACAGCAAGGCTGGCTGGCTCAGTTCAAAGAGTATGAAAACATTCAAGAGCTTACCCGAAGAGCCGTGGTCAGCCTCATCGAATATGTCCGCGTTAATGAGGACAAGGAGATTGAGGTTCGTTTGATGCACGGAGATCGGTTTGCATCCATTGTGGACTTCCTCAGCGAACAAAAGGAAAAGGAGGCAGCCAAGAGAATAATCCATTTGACAAGGGAGGCGATATAAATGGCACGAGTATCACGCAAAAAGCAAAACACGGTACAGACTCAGGTTGATACCTCCGTCCGCATTTGGAAAACCGCCCTCTATGTCAGATTGTCCGTAGAGGACAACGGAAAAGGCTCCGATTCCGTTGAGAACCAGACAGCACTTCTGGATGAGTATGTTGCCAATCATCCCGGATTGAACAAGGTTGCCATCTTCATTGATAACGGCTATACCGGCACAGATTTCCTGCGTCCGGAGTTTAACCGTATGATGGAGGCAGTCCAGGCAGAGCTGATAGATTGCATTGTAGTTAAGGATCTTTCCCGTTTGGGGCGTAATTACATTGAGACTTCTCAGTTTATTGAAAAGATTTGCCCCTTTTACGGACTGCGGTTTATAGCGGTCAATGACTCCTATGATACCGCAACCGTGACGAGTGAAGGTCAACTCTCGGCATCTTTGTCCAACATCGTTAATGACTACTATGCGAAGGACATTTCAAGAAAAGTCACTTCGGCATTGCAAGCGAAAATGGAGCGCGGTGACTATATCGGAAATTATGCTCCCTATGGCTATCGCAGAGATCCTGAGAACAAAAACCACCTGCTTGTTGATCCTGAAACAGCACCGATTGTCCAGCAGATTTTCGAGTGGAGAGCTGCCGGAGTTAGTTATATGGGCATCAACAAGAAGCTCAATGATGCCGGAATCCCATCCCCCAGTCAAAAGAAGTTTGACAGCGGCATCGTAACCAACAACAATCGTAAAGACCGGACGATCCTTTGGAACAAGCACAAGATTACGGAGATATTGAATGACATTGTATATATTGGACATCTCGCTCAGAAGAAGGGCAGTCAGTGCCTTTACAGTGGCATCCCGTATCACATTACCTCCGAAGATGAGTGGATTATAGCGAAAAATACGCACGATCCCATCATCAGTGATGAGCTGTTTGAGAAAGTCCAGCAGATCAACAAAGAAGCCGTGGAACGCACGAAAGCAAATTCCGGCAAGTACGATCATCTGCCAAAAGCAGTGAATATCTATGGCAAGAAATTCGTTTGCGCTGATTGTGGTGCAGTCATGAAGCTGACACGATCCATCAGTACAAAGAAAGACAAGGCTTATTTCACATTCAAATGCCCCACCTATGCAGAACACGGCGCACGAGGCTGCTCCGACATCAAGATGCGTAAGGGCGATTTGGATGAAGCGGTATTTGCGTTTATCAAAGCGCAGATGGATGTGTTTCTCGATATGGAAAGCACGATCCGCCGATTGCTTGCTATGAAGAAGTCCAAGCTCAAGCAAAACAACACTGTTCAGGAGATCAGGGCTTTGAAGCAGAAGTTGGCTCATAAACAGTCTCTACTCAGTGGAATGTATGTTGATCTCAAGGAAGGCTTGCTTTCTCAGGAGGAATATGGTCATCACCGTGAGATCATCGGAGAAGACATCCGTGCATTGGAATTGAAACTCTCTGAGTTGGAATCTGTAAAGACGGAAACCGAAGAGCAGATTACAGGCGAGATGAAGTGGAAATTCATGATTCAGCGTTATTATGACGCAACCGAGATTTCTGCTGATATGGCAGACGCATTCATTGAAAGCATGAAACTTCATGCCGATGGTAGCTTGGAAATCAAACTCAGCTACATGGACGAGTTTGAAGCACTTACAAGCACTTGTGAAAGACTCAGAAAGGAGGTCGCATGATGAAAAATCAAATTGCTATCTATCTCAGATTGTCTTTGGAAGATGTGGATAAGCGGACAAACGCCGTAAAAGATGACAGCAACAGCATCGCTTCTCAGCGTTTGCTCATCAACCGTCATCTGGATCAGACACCGATGCTTTGCGATCTTCCTCGGATTGAGTTCTGCGATGATGGTTTTTCCGGCACCAATTTTGATCGCCCTGATTTCCAGCGGATGATTGAATGCGCAAAGCGCGGTGAGATTAGCTGCATTGTTGTGAAAGACCTCTCTCGCTTTGGAAGAGACTATCTTGAGGTTGGCGATTACTTGGAGCATATCTTCCCGTTCCTCGGCATCCGCTTCAAGTCCATCAATGACCATTATGACAGTGCAAAGCATGAAGGCAAGACTATCGGGATGGATGTTGCCTTCAAAAACCTGATCTATGACTATTACAGCAAGGATCTTTCGCAGAAGGTTAAGTCTGCAATGCGAACGAAGCAGCAAAAGGCACGGTTCGTGAATACCGTCCCTTATGGCTATAAAACGCATCAGGATGACAAGCATCAGCTTGTCATAGACGAAAGAACCGCCCCGGTGGTACGCAGAATTTTTCTGAATGTTATCGACGGAAAGTCCTGCACTCAGATTGCCAAAGAGCTGAATGCAGAGGGCATCCTGACACCGGCTCAGGCAAAAGCGATTCATAGCAGTTCAGCCAAAAAGCCCCAGTGGACACATCGAGCAATCCTTAGTATGATTGAAAACATCAAGTACACCGGGGTTATGGCAAACCACATGAGAGAAAGTCGCTTCATCCGGGACAAGAACCAGCGTCGTGTTCCCAAAGAGGAATGGTATATCCGCAAAAATGCACATGAGGCTATCGTCACTCAAGAAGAGTTCGATAAAGCAAATGAGGCGATTCAGCGGCGCAGAAAAACAGCCAGAGTAACCCATGATCAGTCTGATAGAGTTTATTACTGCGCACACTGCGGCGGCAAACTCGAAAAGGCAAACGGGAAGGTATTTGCTTGCCCCTCCCATCGGTACCACGACGGAAGCCCTTGTGAGGGCGTTTATTGGAGAAAAAACGCATTGGAAGAAGTTCTGCTTGAAGCCTTAAAAGGACAAATCGAGATCACACGCATTGAATCCTTGGAAGTCAAAAAGGCTGCACGAATCAGAAACGAGAGCTTGCAGCGTCAACTTGTATTGCTCAAGGCTCAGTATGACGCTTGCGGACGAGAAAAGTTTACCCTGTACGAACAATACAGAGAAGCGAAGATCACCGCCGAAGAATATCTTTCCGGCAAAGATGAGCTGACAAGAAAACAAGCTGCCCTTAAAGAACAGCTTGAGGAAAGTGAAGCTCTGTATGAAGCGAATCAGCAAATGAGCGATGCTGCATCCGAGCAGCAAGAGGCGGTCGGAAAAATGACCGGCTTGTCCGATGCCAAACTCAGAGAGCATCTTTATGATGCAGTTGAACGAGTTCTGGTCTACGACTCAGAAAGCATCGAGATCATTTGGAAGTTCAACGAAGTGAAGAACGGAATCAGCAGTTATGCCGGAGCCGGTGTATGACTCCGGTATAGCTTTTAGCTGTGAAGTCGTTTTTTGTCCTAAAATAACATAATCTATCGAAACATCGTAGGCGTATGGTTTCGATCTTCAAAAGGCTCAACCACCTGTTTTCGTGGGCTTTTTGAAGAATTTGAGAAATTTTTTTGCACCTACTTGACATAATGGGATGACCTCGGACGCATCGTAATCCCGAAGGAAATTCGCAGAACGCTGCGGATTCGGGAAGCGGACCCGCTGGAAATCTTCACCGACCGGGAGGGAGAAATCATCCTGAAAAAATATTCTCCGATCGGGGAAATGACGACCTTTGCTAGGCAATATGCAGAAAGCCTTGCACAGGTCTCCGGGCATACGGTTTTGATTGCGGATCGGGATCAGTTTATCGCGG
>ULVA01006369.1_pt1 | contig 17173 bp, 13 predicted proteins | sample 1958811 | NCBI WGS metagenome assembly ULVA01 (sample SAMEA4835768, study PRJEB28245) | human gut metagenome | biome: gut microbiome; material: fecal sample | place: Denmark | collected 2008
ACTCACTTGCGAAACTTGAATAAACTATAAATTATAGAAAAAATGTATTTCGACGAATTAGATTTAAACGACAACGTGCTCGACGCATTATACGACATGCGCTTCGACACATGCACTCCTGTACAGGAAAAGTGCATTCCAGAGATATTAGAAGGTCACGATGTATTGGGCGTAGCCCAGACCGGAACCGGCAAAACCGCAGCCTATCTGCTGCCAGTATTGAGCAAGCTCGATGACGGCGGTTATCCTAAAGACGCCATCAACTGCGTCATCATGTCACCAACCCGCGAGCTCGCCCAGCAGATAGACCAGGCGATGCAAGGCTTCGGCTATTACCTGCAGGGCGTGAGCAGCGTAGCCGTATACGGCGGCAACGACGGCAACCGTTACGATCAGGAGTTGCGCAGCCTCCGCATGGGCGCCGATGTAGTCATCGCCACCCCGGGCCGCCTCATCTCCCATATCTCTCTGGGCAATGTAGACCTCAGCAAGGTAAGTTTCTTCATTCTCGACGAGGCCGACCGCATGCTTGACATGGGTTTCTCTGAAGACATCAAGACCATCGCGGCAAAACTGCCAAAGACCTGCCAGACCATCATGTTCTCGGCAACCATGCCTGAGAAGATAGAAGAACTGGCTAAGACCCTGCTCAAGAATCCGGTAGAAATCAAACTTGCCGTCAGCAAGCCAGCCGAGAAAATCAAGCAGGAAGCATACGTATGCTACGAAACCCAGAAGATGACCATCATCAAGGATATCTTCAAGGCAGGCGACCTGAAGCGTGTCATCGTCTTCAGCGGCAGCAAATTCAAGGTGAAGCAACTCGCAGCTTCCCTCCAGCAGATTGGAGTAAACTGCGGAGCCATGCACAGCGACCTGGAACAGGCTGAGCGCGATGATGTGATGTTCAAGTTCAAGAGCGGACAGTATGATGTTCTCGTAGCTACCGACATTGTGGCGCGCGGAATCGACATCGATGATATTGAGATGGTCATCAATTACGATGTTCCTCACGATACAGAAGATTACGTTCACCGCATCGGCCGTACAGCCCGTGCCAACCGCGATGGTAGAGCCATCACCTTCGTAAGCGAAGAAGACCAGTACTGGTTCCAGCAGATAGAGAAGTTCCTGGAGAAGGTGGTAGACAAGATGCCTCTCCCTGAGGGATGCGGCGAAGGTCCTGAATACATCAAGCTCAACAAGCCGAAGAAGAAAGGCGCAAACGGAAGAAACAACAGACGCGGTAACGGCGGAAACGGCGAGGGCGGAAAGAACAGCGCCAAGAACCGCCGACAGAAAGACCGCGACCAGACTTCTCACAAGCGCAAGCCAAACAAGCCAAACGAGCGTCAGGAAAAAGCGCCACGCAACAACGAGCAGCAGCCTCAGCAGGGTAACAGGCAGCAGAACGCGAAGCAGCAGCCACAGCAAGGTAACAGGCAGCAGAACGCAAAGCAGCAGCCACAGAAAGGCAACAGGCAGCAGAACGCAAAGCAGCAGAACAGAAAGCCAGCCCAGCCAGGCGAACAGCCAAAGAACAGCAACAGCCAGAAGCGCCGCAATAACAGCAATAACAGCAACCAGCAGCGCCCAGGCAACGAGAACAATGTTCGCCCAGGCAGCAACGGCCGTGGCAGAGGCGTAGCCCAGAAAAAGGGCGACAAGCCGGCTGCACGCAAGCACACTCCTATCGTAAATCCACAGAAGCAAGAAAACGCTGTGAAGAAATTCATCAAGCGCATCTTCGGATTCAAGAAATAGGAAATAAATTATCTTTTAAAAGGAAAGAGGAATGATGAAAGAGCTACCTCTCCCCCCGCTCATGACCATCAGCCTCACACTGACGATCGGAATCATCATAGCCAAATGGGGCTATGATGATTTCAACATGCGCTTCTGGCTCATCATCTCCATCATTTCATGCGCCCTTGGCAGCATCATCTTTTTCCTTACTGAGTTCTTAAGCAAAAAAGCCTACTTCAGCAGGAGCCACCAGTTTCTCATCTTCTCCCAATGCGTGATGCTTCATTTATGCATCCTGAGCCTTGGGGCTTTTCTTACCTGCAAGCAAATAGCTGATTCCCAAACCTCTACACAACTGAAAAACTGGCAGGAACTGTCTTATCTCACACGGGCAAAAATCAATACCGAACGCTATAAAAGCAATATTGAAAGCAAACTGGTTTCCCTTCACGTAAAACAGCAAGACTATGCAGTCATCGCAGCCATGGCGCTGGGCGACAAGAGCGCACTCGACTCGAACACCCGAAACAGTTACTCCATTTCCGGAGCCAGTCACATCCTGGCAGTAAGCGGACTTCATATAGGCATTATCTTCCAGCTTTTCATCTTTCTGCTAGGCGGCAGAAAGTACCCAGTTTACACCATTCTCCTGTCCCTCATCTCCATCTGGACCTACGTTTTTCTCATAGGATTGCCGGCAAGTGCTGTCCGGGCAGCCATCATGCTTTCAGCCTACAGCTTAAGTTTAGCTTTCCACCGTACCGGTCTGCCGCTCAACACCTTAGCCTCAGCTTATATATTTATGATCTTCATCAGTCCGCTCTATCTTTTCGAGTTGAGTTTCCAGCTTTCGTTCCTTGCCGTAGCCTCCATTCTGCTGTTCTTCACCCCCCTTTACACCCTCCTCCCCATCCGCAGTCGTTTCATCCGTTGGGCATGGGGCCTCCTTTGCGTTTCACTGGCAGCCCAGATAGGAACCCTTCCGGTCATCGTCTACACCTTCGGCAGAATATCGTGCTATTCCCTTCTCACCAATTACATCGCCATTCCCGCAGCAACCCTCATCCTATATCTTGGAGCAGCATTAATTCTGTTCTCCCCACTCACGTTATGGGCGCCCATAGCATCGGTTGTCGCCCCACTCGTCAGCCTTACATCAGGCGCCCTGACCAGCATCACCCAGTTTTTGAATACAGCCATAAAACTGATCAGCATGCTGCCTGGAGCAAGCATCGAAAACGTGAGAATCAATCTGCCTCAGGTAATCAGTCTCTACGCTATCATCCTGCTCATCTATGCCCTATGGCGCAGGATAGATAAACAGAAGTCGTCAGAATGCAAGATTCCTTAAAACAGAGATAAAGGCTTAAACCCCGAAAAACGTCTCTTATATAATAAGGTGTGCGTACACAAAAGCGCTACAAATCGTGATTAAGAATGTTAAAAAATATCTTTTTTCTACTTTTTCTGCATTTTTTCTTTCTTTTTGTTGGTGTTTTCAAGAAAAACATGTATCTTTGCAAGCAGAAATAAAGAAGTAAGAATTTAAACACAATAAAAGATTAAAGATTATGAAAGCATCAGAAGTAATCGCGAATCTCCAAAGAAGATTCCCAAACGAGCCTGAGTACATTCAGGCAGTTAGTCAGGTTCTCGGTACTATCGAGGAAGAGTACAACAAGCACCCAGAGTTTGAGAAGGCAAACCTCATCGAGCGTCTCTGCATTCCAGACCGCATCATCCAGTTCCGCGTATCTTGGGTAGATGATAAGGGCAACGTACAGACTAACATGGGTTACCGCGTACAGCACAACAACGCGATTGGCCCTTACAAGGGAGGTCTTCGCTACCACAAGTCAGTAAACTTGGGTATTTTGAAGTTCTTGGCTTTCGAGCAGACATTCAAGAACTCTCTTACTACTCTCCCAATGGGTGGTGCTAAGGGTGGTTCTGACTTCTCTCCACGTGGCAAGAGCAACAACGAGGTAATGCGTTTCTGCCAGGCTTTCATGACAGAGCTTTACCGTCACATGGGTCCAGACGAGGATGTTCCAGCTGGTGACATCGGTGTAGGTGGCCGTGAGGTAGGTTACCTCTTCGGAATGTACAAGAAGTTGACACACCAGTTCCAGGGCGTCTTGACCGGTAAGGGTCAGGAGTTCGGCGGTTCATTGATCCGTCCTGAGGCTACAGGTTACGGTAACGTATACTTCCTCTGCAACATGCTCGCTACCAAGGGTATTGACATCAAGGGCAAGACAGTTTTGGTTTCAGGTTCAGGTAATGTAGCGCAGTACACTATGGAGAAGTTGCTCCAGTTGGGTGCTAAGCCAGTTACATGTTCAGATTCAGACGGTTACATCTACGACCCAGACGGAATCGACCGCGAGAAGCTCGATTACATCATGGAGCTCAAGAACGTAGAGCGTGGCCGTATCAAGGAGTATGCAGAGAAGTATGGTGTAAAATATGTTGCAGGTGCTAAGCCTTGGTTTGAGAAGGCAGACATCGCTCTTCCATCAGCTACTCAGAACGAAATCAACGAGGAGGCAGCTAAGGCTCTCATCGCCAACGGCGTAATCGCAGTAAGCGAGGGTGCAAACATGCCTTCTACTCCAGAGGCTATCAAGGTATTCCAGGATGCTAAGATTCTCTACTCTCCAGGTAAGGCAGCCAACGCAGGTGGTGTTGCAGTATCAGGTCTTGAGATGAGCCAGAACTCAGAGCGTCTGAAGTGGTCTCGTGAGGAGGTTGATGCTAAGCTCCACGACATCATGAACGATATTCACGCAAACTGCGTGAAGTATGGTACTGAGCCAGATGGTTATATTAATTACGTAAAGGGTGCAAACGTAGCCGGCTTCCTGAAGGTAGCTAAGGCTATGATGGCTCAGGGCATTGTATAAGACATCTTTTATTTTTGGTGATGATTAAAATTCATTCCAGAGTATTTATTAAATATCAAATAGCGGGTCTGTGAAAGATCCGCTATTTTTTTTGTTTACTCCTTCCCCCACTCCTTCTTTACATCAAAGCAGGGACAGGCTTTGTTGGCAAATTCATTATGGCCATGAATCGTGGCTAATGGATATTCCTCCTTCAGCTGCTCGATGAGCGAGCGCATTGCCGCTTTCTGGTCTCGGGTTCTTGTATCCTTCGGCTTACCTTTCTTTGATAAGCCGCCGATGTAGCAAATGCCTATACTGATGGAATTATGGCCCTTGCAATGGGCGCCAACCTCCTCTATCGCACGGCCTACATGAATGCTGCCGTCACGATAAATCACGAAATGATAACCTATGCAGCGCATTCCGCGCTCCCGGTGCCAGCGGTCAATATCCGCTACGGTGAAGTTGCGACCTTCCTTGGTCGCACTGCAATGAATGATGATTTCCTTTATCTTACGCATGATATTGAATATTAATTATTGAAAAATAAGCAGATAATTGAGGGGGATTTCGTCAACACCCCAATCCCTGATAAACAGATTGATTCTGCACGGTAGATGCTTTTTCTTCATCCTCTTGAATTCCTCATTCAACAACTGGCAAAATTCATTATAGCATTTTTCTGATTGCGTAACGATTCCGGTATAATGAGACTTGCCCAGAATGATACTCTTGTTTCTCAGACGTAGCGGACCGTTGCCAGGCACGAAGCGAGCTCTGCGCCTAACAGTACGAGGCACGTAATGGGATCTTAACAGAATAACAGGCTTGATAACAATTTCATATTTTCCTCTTTCATACTTATTTTTCTTCTTTGTCTCCGACACCTTCTTTTGCTTGGTAGGAATGAGAGAAATCTTATAACGTCCTGCTGGCAAATGACGGTTAGGACGTTCTAAGGTGTCGCAGAAAATCTTGCCACCTATAACCATTGTGCCATCCACACTCCATGGAGTGAAGCGACGGCGGAATATATTGATGTTCATGATAATTTACAATTAATAATTGATAATGAATAATTGGATCAAGGCCGGCCATTAAGGCTGATTTAAGAACCGAAAAACTTAATGACACTTAGTGACCTTGACCCTTAATGACACCCTCTTTAGACTGTAGGAGAAACTTTCTGATAGCGCATGTCAGGTAATACACAGATTAAACCCTGACGTTTCCAGTTCTTTAGCATCTGTTTTACCGTCTCATGGGTGGCACTTGCTCCCTTAAGTGCAATGCTCTGCTGCTCTGCCTGTTCGAAGGTGAAGGTTACGTCCAGCCGCTCAAAGATGGAATCATTCTTACCTCTGCGACTTCTGTCGTAAGCAGACTGACTGCAATAATTCTTGGATGAGAAAGCATCTTCTATTCTGCTACGAAAGAAGTAAAGCGCATTATCCAACTGGTAGTCAGCCAGCACATCAAAGACATTCAGCATGGCTGGTGTCTGCGTCTTTACGAGCATTCCCTTCCACAAATCAGGTGACTCCTTCAGCTGTTTCTCGGCTCCATTGAAACCATGCTTCTGAATCAGCGTTTCCAGAACCTTGCAGAGCATGATGCAGGTCATCATTCGCATGGTGGTTGGACAGATACGGAAACGCTGGCGGGCTTTCACCTTGTCGTCATTTTTCATCGTTTCCAGTCTGATCTGTTCCAGCCATTCCCTACCCTTTTCCTCCAGCTTCGGCAGCACTACCTCACCCGACATCAGCGGCAGAAGATGAGCAATCTGAATAATGCGGTCGCGCTGGCGTTCGTTCATCACATACATGTTGTCAGAAAGTGGAGTGAAGGTATTATCGGGCGTTTTTGCCACGATGATACGGCTCTGGAAACCATCCGTATAATTGCTTACCACTCGATAGAGCGCATCAGGCGTTCCACACATCACCACGTTCCATAACAGTCTGTCTATATGAACATTCACAGCATCTGCACTTCTTGCTTCACGCTCATAGCTTGTTCCGTCGTAAGCCTGTCTTAACATAACGGAAAAGTCGCTCATCGCTGATTTCCACTTCTGCGCTACGGTGTCAGCTTCCGGAGTAAACGAGAAGGCGTGCTTGCCTTCTGTGTTCGCCAGTCGTTCAGCCAGATTTGCCACCGTATTGTTCAGTGTCAAGCATCTTACAGGCAGTTTCGGCTCTTCCGGCTGCTCCTTCTTGTTCTTGGCTGCACGTTTCTTGGCTCGCCATTCATCCTCCTTCTGCTGATACATTTTGTCCATTTCCTTCACTTCCGAAGTCCATGCGTCAATCACGGGGTCAATACTTCCCTTGCCAGATGCAAAATCACCGGCGATGTAGGAGATGAGGTTCAGCGAGTTCATCTTGCCGTGAACGGAAACCTTCACGCCCGTTGCGAGCATTCCGATGGCAGGACAGATGGCTGTGATTACAGGCAGAGCCAGTGCCGGACCCACTGCGCTGACGGAATCCCGAATGCCTTGCGGCAACTTAGGCAGCGCATTATAATAGAACAGATCGTCCTTGGCGTTAGCCTCGTCCAGCGCATTTACCAGCGCCTCATTGTCAGCCGCCGAACCACCACCTGCATTTCCCTGCTTCATTCGTTCCTGACGGATGGCAGAGAGCACATCCTTCAGTCGCTTAGGCATTTGCGTGATTTTCTCGTTCAATGCCGAGTTGATGCAAGCCATCTTTTCCTGTTCGGGAAAACCATCGTAGCAGGGAATAATCTGAGCCAGCAGATTGCGGTCAAAACCACAGATGTGGCGCAGGTTCACAGCCAGCTCAAAGGTCAGCGTATTGCGGTTGGAGCGCATCGGTTCCTGCCCATCATTATACATCTGCCACCACTTCTTAATGATTTCCCCATAAGGAATCCCGAGATAATTGTCCTGAGCAGCAGAAGTAGTTGAAGTAGCAGCAGTTGACGCAGTAGAAGAAGTTGAAGTAGCAGCAGTTGACGCAGCAGAGGCTGAAGCAGCAGAGGCTGACGCAGCAGAAGTAGAAATTCTCGAATTCTTAAATTCCTGACCCTTAAAAACCCCTTGAGAATCCTTCTTGAATTTTTCCTTCCAAGGCTCATAATGCTTGTTTGCCTTGTGCGCTCCTTCCGGCAGTTCCTCCTGTCCGTATCTTTCCCGCTCTTCTAGAACCTTCCCTTCAGCTGCCACGGCAGCCTCATCATATTCATCCTTGAAGAGTCGTGGCGAAAGGAATAGCAAATCTTCGTCATCCGATGTGGTAGTGAAGTAAACCCGGTTAATGTCGTGAGCCGAAGTATCCATTTCGCACTTGAGCATCGTAGCAATCCTCACCTGATTCTCCAGAACCGTCTTGCCCTTTTCGCGCTCAAACACCGCATGACCGCCTTGTCGTGCGCTGCGTTCCAGCATCAGAAGTCCGTACTTGTCCGGTTCCTTCAGCAGCAGCTTGGCAGCCTTGGCGAATGCCTCCGGCTCATCCATATCAAATCCGAAAGCACCGCTTGGCAGTTTCATTCCCTTCACCACGCCTTGCGGATAATGGCCGGAATAATTAAACTGCACCAGTCTCCGTTTCGCAGCATCGTTTCCGGCACGAGCCAGACGAAGATTCGCCTTCTGCTCATTGCTTCCACGCAGCTGCTTATACTCCTCTTCCGAGGTGATGGAGCGGGCAACCTTGTGTCCGTTCTCCACCTTTATTAAATAACAACTCATCTATCTGTTTCTACTTATCGTTTTAAGTTGAATACAAAATCCTAATGTTTCAGTTGGTAATCTACTACCGCCTCAGCCCCTTCTTCAGCCTCAACAGCCAGCGTTCGGGCGATGTTGATTCCCTCATGGCAGAACACCTTTAAGGTAAGCTGAACAGCACCGTCCTTGGTCTTGCTTACACGACCATGCGCCAGTTTCTTAATCAGTTCCGACTGAGTTTTGAGGCGGTGCTGCACTACGAAATCAAACGTTCCGTCAGGCATTTGCTGAGCCACGCCCATCGAACGGAATCGAGGAACCTTGTTCACCCCCGATTCCTGAGGACTGAAGAGGAAATACTGCTTAGCATCATAGTAAGCCATTCCACCCAACTGCACATGCTGGCAGTCATTATTATTCACCTGCTGGTTCTGAACATTATTCTGAGCATTGTTCTGAACCTTGTTTACTTTCTTAACCATAATCTGAATTGAATTTTAGGAGAAGAAACATCCGGATTGTTGCGCGCTTTACCATGGAAAATCCTCCTCAGTTTCAACTCAGTTAATAACTAAGAATCTCCGCAATAAGTCTCCAAGCGAAGCCTCCCTTTTTACCTTTTTACCTTTTTACCCTTTTACTTTTTCAATGTCCGTAACCAGAATATCCTGATAAACCTGACCATTGTGCTCATGGGTAGTGAACCGGAGCGTTACCGCCACTAGCTCGCCCGGAGCATACTTACATTGCGCCATATTGCCCAACATTGCCGCAGCATACTGGTTCTCATACTTACCGCCCATCTCCTGGAGAACGATGTTGCATTTCATCATCTGTCCGTTCTCACTTTTCTGACTCTGCACAGCGAAGGTCTCGCCCTGCTGCACCACTCTCATAATCTGAGTATACATATTATATAATGTACGAAGAGGTTTCAAGAGCACCAAACCATTTCAGCGTTGTCTTGTTTCTTCGACGCTGCAAAGATATAATGATTTCCAAACGTAAAAGCAAAAAAAATCCTCCACGAATCCGTTTGGGGGATGTGGGGGATATAGTTTATATTTTTAGGGGATACTATTGGGGGATACTATCTGAACTTTTCCACTCTTTTTGTATTTATCACCGTTCCCGGCTTAGCATACTTGGCGTCTTGAAATTCATCATCCAACTTGTCAGCAATCTCTCTGTAAATGTCACAACATTGTGGCGCATCACAATCAGCAAGTGTCCATTCATTATAGTCATTTTGCTTGAAATAAGAATTTATCTCATGAAAATCGGCCGTAGAACATTTTAGTAAGGTACTGAATGCAGAATTGATCTGGTCAATGAAAAGACGCTGAGTTGACTTCTTCAGCCAATTCTTGTTGAAGAAAACCTTATAAACAATAAACCAATGTTTCTGGGCGTTGAGCGTTTTGTCTTCGATTAAGTCTTTAAGTTTAAGCATCAGCTTGTCTACATCCACATTCTCCTTGAATGCGATGTTCTTGAATACGGCTTCAGCCTTCATTCTGCTATGCTCCTTGGCAATCTGATAAGAAAGATACTTATCGAGAAAATCGTAAATATCGTTGTAGGTCTGTTCTTTCTGTTCCAGAATATAAGCAACAATCAGTTTGATATTCCTGCCATTGTTGTGAAATACCTGTCCGAATCGGCAAGCGAAAAGAATATTAGCCCGTTCTACGACAATGGTATTCTTCAGCTGGGTAGCATCAGGATAGATAAGCGCTTCATCCTGGCTGTCCTGCATGTAGATTAGCTCCAATCTCTCCTCATTTTCCTCACGATAACGTTTCAGTACCTTCCGGAACAGGTCTTCGTAATAGGTTTCACTGATGAAGGATTGTCTGAAACCATGAAATCCCTCATCAAGCATGAGGATGATGTCATTGATCATTTTGCGCATTTCTTCTCCTTCATAGTCTTTATAGTTGGTAAGCATAGGTTCCAATTCTATCTTAACCTGATAGAATCGCTCTTTCTTATCATCCAGCAAAGACCATGCAATATTTTCTTTCAACAAATTCAGTAAATCGAAAATATCTCTCACATAATTACGCAAGATTAGTTTCCAGGCTGTTATTACTTCCTCTTTGTTTGTTTCCACTTCTTCTTTGCCCAAAAGGCGAAAGCTGAATTTGAATCGGGCGGCTTTATCTTCCAGCAATGTCAGTTGCTCATCTTGTTCCTCTGTCTGCATGTTACTTTTCTAGGTTTGATTTGTTATGTTGTTTAAATAAGCGGCATGGGGTTCCCTGTAAGTACCAGTATTAAGGTACCTGCAAGAACCTACGACAAGGTACAAACAAGTACTGCCCACGCCGTAGAGGAGTGGACGCCTTGCTGTCACCTTCTTCTTGTCGTTTTTGAATTTTGCAGGTTCTAAATACTGTAGAAGTGCAGATAATCAGCGTCAATATCTATATGTTATTTTCTCTTGTTTACTTTCTGTTTCTTACTTCAAATTTTAAAGGGTTTATACTACGTTTTCTTCATCATCCGCCCAGTGGTCGCATTGGCGCATCACGGTTTCCAGCGCCTTTTCTGCACCCTCTGGTGGATACTTATACTTCTTGAGCAGTCGCTTCACCATCACTCGCATCTTCGCCCTCGCCGATTCCTTTCGGTTCCAGTCGATGGTGCGGTTGCGGTGCAGTACTTCCGTCAGTTCCCGGGTCAGCGCCACAAACTCCTCGTCGGAGTAAGCCTGCCGCACTCCTTCGGGCGTGGAGAGCGCATCATAGAATGCCTTCTCCTCGGGCGAAAGTCCCAGGTCGTTGCCCTCTGCTTCTGCCTGCTTCATCTGCTGAGCCATCTTCAACAGTTCCTCTATCACTTCCTCGTTGGTGAGCAAGCCCTTCAGATAGTTGGAGAGACTCTGGCTGAGCATGTCGGAGAAGAGGTCGCTCTGAACCACGTTGGTCTTCTTCTGCTGCTTGATTTTCTCTTTCATCAGTTTGGTGAGCAGTTCCACAGCCAGGTTGCGCTCCTTCATGTTCTTCACCTCCTGGATGAAGGCGTCGTCGAAGAGCGAGAACTCTATCTGGCGGTCGCCGAAGAGATTGATGACTCCATCGGTCTTCACGCTCTGACGGAGCAGGTCGCCGATGCGCTCGTTGATTTCATGGCGGCTGATCTTGCCCTTCTGCGAGAGTTTGAGCATCATCACGCGCAGCGCATCCATGTAGCACACCTCCGCCTTCTGCTGCTCATCCAAGAGCGAACGGCAGAGCGTGGTGGCGTTGTGAAGCAGATTGCTGTGCTCCATGAAATTCTTCTTGCGCTGAACCATGGCTGGAGAACTCAGGAAGTTGGCTCCGCTCGTAATGGCGAGTGCCCGCTTCGAGTTGTCCTGTTCGAAGAAGCCGGAATAGGCGAAACCATGAAGCTGGTCTCGGCAGATTTCCATCTCTTCCTTCCATTTCACCAGGGCGGTCTTGGCGATGTCGGGGTCTCCGAAGCGGCGGCGGTCACGGTTGGTGTACTGCTGCATGGCACTCTTCAGCGCCTGCGCAATGCCTACGTAATCCACTATCAGTCCGCCTTCCTTGCCCGGGAACACACGGTTTACACGGGCTATTGCCTGCATCAGGTTATGACCGCTCATCGGCTTATATACGTACATGGTGGCGAGCGACGGAACATCGAAGCCCGTGAGCCACATATCTCTTACGATGGCGATTTTCATCTCATCGTCGTTGTCCTTGAATTTTCTTGCCAGTTCCTTCTTGTAGGCTTCGTTGCCGATAATCGGCTGCCAGTCTTCGGGGTCCTGGTTCGAACCGCTCATCACTACCTTTACCTTCTCCGTCCACTCGGGGCGAAGCTCCAGCATCTTGCGGTAGATTTTGATGGCGATGCTTCGGGTCAGCGCCACGATCATTGCCTTGCCGGTGAGTTCCTGCGCACGGTTTTCCTCGTAGTGCTTGATGATGTCCCTTACCAGCGTGTCGATGGTGGCGTCTTCACCCAGGAGTACTTCCAGCCGGCTGTGCTCCTGCTTTGCCTGCTTAATCTGCTCCTCGGTGGCTCCCTCATCGGCCAGGTTGTCGAACTCATCGTTCAGCAGCTTCATCGTGTCTTCGTCGAGGTTCAGGTTCACCACACGGCTCTCGTAATAGACCGGACGGGTGGCTCCATCGTCCACCGCCTGACTCATGTCGTAAACGTCGATGTAGTTGCCGAACACTTCCTCCGTATCTCTGTCACGGTCGCTGATAGGCGTTCCTGTGAAGCCGATAAATGAGGCACCTGGCAGGGCTTCTCTCATCTTCTGGCTGAATCCCTTCTTCATCGTCAGACTCTTGTTGTCCCAGTGCTCTTCGCCGTATTGCGAGCGGTGCGCCTCATCGGTCATCACGATGATGTTGCGGCGGGTGGAGAGTGCCGAGTTGCCTTCTTCAAACTTCTGAATGGTGGTGAAGATGATTCCCCCACTCTTTCGGTTACGGAGCAGATTGCCCAGGTCTTCACGGCTCTGGGCGTTCTGTGGTTCCTGACGAAGGAAGTCCTGGCAGCGGCAGAACTGACCGAAGAGCTGGTTGTCGAGGTCCTTGCGGTCGGTTACCACCACGATGGTTACTTCGGGCAGTCGCTGCACCAGCTGGTGGGCGTAGAACACCATGGAGAGGCTCTTGCCCGACCCCTGCGTGTGCCAGAACACGCCGATTTTTCCGTTGCCTTCCACTGCGGTGCGGGTGCGCTGCAGGGCTTTGCCCACGGCATAGTACTGGTGGTAGGCGGTAAGAATCTTGGCGTATTTGCCCTGGTTCTTGTCGAAGCAGATGAAGTTCTGCAGAATGTCGAGCAGTCGCTGCTGCTGGAACATGCCGAGGAAGAAGGTGCGATAGTCGGCAAAGAGGGTTGACTCGTATGAGCCGTCCACGGTCTTCCATTCCATGTAGCGGTCTTGCTTGGCGGTAATGGTTCCGGCACGAGTCTCGCTCATGTCGCTGATTACGTTGAAGGCGTTGTAGCTGAAGAGGCTTGGAACGCTCTGCTGATAGTTCTTGATCTGCTTGTAGGCGTCGTCGATGGATGCGTCTTCAGAGATAGCGCTTTTCAGCTCCACCACCACGAGGGGCAATCCGTTGACCATCACCACCATATCGCAGCGCTTGTTCTTATACTCTTCTACTCGCCACTGGTTCACCACCTTGAAGAGGTTTCTTTCGGGATGGTCGAAGTCGATGAGTCTCATCAGGGCTGTTCGTTCTTCGCCATCTTGCAGGAATCCCACCTCCAGACCATTTTGCATCCAGAGTGTAAACTGCTCGTTGTTCTGTTCTAAAGTACCGGTGCTGATGTTGGTGATTTGCTTGATTCCTTCATCCATTGCATCGGCTGGCAGTTGAGGATTAAGCCGTCGCATCGAGGCGACCAAATCGGCACGATAGAAGGGCTCCTTATAGTCGCGCTCCACGTCGTAGCCACATTCGTACGCATAGCCGAGTTCGTCGCGGAACAGGGCAATGAGCGTTTGCCCGTATGCGTCTTCGGTGAATTTCTTGTCGTCTGCCATATTGTTAATATTTTATATTTTCTTTCTCGTTATTTTCTTTCGTTGCTCTTCTTATTCCGGGACTTCCAGGTCGCCTGACATTAAGCGAGGGAGAAGGGTGTCGCGGAGGAGGGAGAGGGTGCGATTCTCTATTGCATTCTTAAGCATTTGCTTGAATAGCGGATAGGCAAATTCTCCAAACTTAATAACAGATTCATTGTCGGGGCTGAATATATAAATATTCTCCACGTCTTTTTTATTTATTCCAGGAATGGCTGCCTTTGCTCCTTGGGCATTGAAATAACTCATAATCTGCTCGGTCTTAAAGAAGAAATAACAGAAGATATTAAATTCTTTATTTCCATCAAAATCTAATTTAAAGACATGCTCATTGAGGTAACAATTTTCAAATGGATACCCCTCGCCAAAGATAGAAAAATTCGGTATGAAATAACCTGGCTTTCCTCCATCTTTGTAAATCATCAATTCATAGCCATTTATTTTTCCTGTTTTTAACTTTGCAGCAAACTCACAATTTATGTATTTGGTTTTACTATAATCGTAAGCACACATACCTTTTACGTGTTCTGCTCCAACACTAGGAATTCCCTTTTCCACAGCTCCACCTTTGGGACGTTTTCCGGTTTCAAGTATATGCGGAATATCAGCAATTTGAGATACTTTCCATCCTTCCGGAATCATTCCCAATTCACTATCCACGAACTTACCATCCTTGAAAGGCTCAAAGTCAACGAACCAATTCTTGAAAATAACCTGCGCCATCTCCTCCAAATCAGCATTGATCTTGTTGTTCAACTCTATCTTACGGTCGAGAGAAGAAAGGATTTTTACAACATTTGATGTATATTCTTTCGAATAAAAAGGTATAGGCATTTCATTCAAGTTCTTTACATTTAATGTTGCTTGAACCGTTGTATTCAGATTCCTATTTATATATGCTTGTCCTTGTGGAGAATCAATATAATATTTTATCCATCTGCATATAGTTTCATCTTCTATATCTATTAAGCATGTTGCCCTTACTAGATTACAACCAACAAATTGAGGAGGTACTATTGCAGTTTTACCACAAGTACCAACAACTGTAACAATTAATTCGCCACCCTTTAGTTTGGTTCTTTGATATTTTGCATCATTTTCAACAGTTGTCTTATCTAAATGTTTCGTATCATATAAACCAGAGATTATATTATTAACCTTAATGATAGGAACACCCTTTTGAACAGAAGGTCCTGGCTGTACAATACCATAACCTATTTTTCGTTTGACAAGAGTTTGTAATTCTTTCCACTCCATACTCTTACACCTCCCATCCAATTTTCTTCAACTGCAATCTGATTTCCTCTTCCTGCTTCTGGCTTTCCTCAAACAGCTGCTTCAGCTCTCCGGTGAGATTCGTCATTTTCTCCTCGAAAGGCACTCCGTCGCCTTCGTCTTCGGCGATTCCTACGTATCTGCCAGGAGTCAGGATGAAGTCCTGAGCAGCAATCTGCTCGGTGGTGCATACGGCACAGAAGCCCTTTTCATCCTCCAAGGTTCCCTGCTGGAACGCATGGAAGGTGTCGGTAATTTTCTTAATATCCGTATCAGGCATCAGCTCACGAAGCTTGCGAGTAACCATCGTACCCAGATTGCGGGCGTCGATAAACACGGTCTTGCCCTTCTGCGCCTTGTTGCGGCTGATAAACCAAAGACTTACAGGAATACCCGTACTGTAGAACAGCTGCGAAGGCAAAGCCACGATTCCCTCTACCAGGTCGGCTTCGATGATGGCTTGGCGAATCTGTCCCTCGCCGCCACTCTGACTCGAAAGCGCACCATTCGCCAGCACCAAACCTATCTTTCCGTTTGGAGCCAGATGGTGAATCATGTGCTGCATCCACGCAAAGTTGGCGTTGCCAGCAGGTGGCAAACCATACTGCCAGCGCACATCTTCCTGAAGCGCACTCTGTCCCCAGTCGCTGAGATTGAAAGGAGGATTGGCAAGAATGTAATCTGCCTTCAGCGTAGGGTGCTGGTCATCATAGAAAGTATCGGCATAGACATTGCCCAGGTTCGCATCCAAACCACGGATGGCAAGGTTCATGTGCGCCATCTTCCACGTATCAGGGTTTGCCTCCTGACCGTAGATACTGATCTTGCGCAGGTTTCCCTTGTGGCGCTCTATAAACTTGGCGCTCTGCACAAACATACCGCCGCTTCCGCAGCAAGGGTCATAGACTCTGCCCTCGTAAGGCTCCAGAATCTCTACCAGCGTGCGGACAATGCAGGAAGGCGTATAGAACTCGCCACCATTCTTGCCCTCCAGGCTGGCAAACTGCTGCAGACAGTATTCGTAGGTTCTGCCCAGCAGGTCTTTCTCCTCACCAGCATCGTGCATTTCTATATTCGTAAAGAGATCTACCACATCGCCCAGACGGCGCTTATCCAGCTCCGGACGGGCGAAATTCTTAGGCAGAATGCCCTTCAGTCTTTCGTTCTCACGCTCAATGGCGGTAAGTGCTTCATCTATTATCACGCCTATTTCCGGTGTGTGGGCAGCAGCACTAATCTTGCTCCATCGGGCTTCAGCAGGCACGAAGAAGATGTTCTCGGCGGTGTATTCGTCCTTATCTTCCGGGTCGGCGTATTCGTCGCCCTGCAGCTCCTGGAACTTCTGCTCGAAGCGGTCGCTGATGTATTTCAAGAAGATGAGTCCGAGCACCACGCCCTCGTATTGCGAAGCGCTGAGGTTGCCTCTCAGAATATCGGCAGCCTTCCATATTTTCTCTTCAAAACCAATGCTGATTGTATCTTGTTTCTTAGCCATAATATGTTTATTTTTCTACGAGCACAAGCTTCCATTTCTCATTCTGCAGAACGAGGGTTCCGTTGTTGTCCGTAATGGTGAATATCTGATTATCTATCTGTATTTTGTTCTCCTTTATTAAATAGGTGTATTGACCGCAAGGGATGATTTCGGTGGTTGTTTGGGTCACTTTTCCGTTGTCATCGAAGTGGTTCACTTCTTCCGTTTCGGAGAAATAAATGTTGTCTGAGGTAAAATGACAGGACAAGGGAGCCTCTTTTACGTCGATAAAGAGACTTCCAACGCGCTGATAAAGGGCTGAAATCTGCCATTCGTGGGCTAAAAATGTGGTTTCGTAATGAAAAACCTCTGATTTTTCTGTTTCTTCGTCGCTAGAACAGGCGGTGGAAGAAAGCATAAAAAAAGCGACTATTATCATATAAAAATAAGATAATATTCGCCTGCGGATAAGAACATGATGATATTGGGCTAACTTTGCCTGAGCAAAATTACCCCCC
>ULVA01061939.1_pt1 | contig 17169 bp, 16 predicted proteins | sample 1958811 | NCBI WGS metagenome assembly ULVA01 (sample SAMEA4835768, study PRJEB28245) | human gut metagenome | biome: gut microbiome; material: fecal sample | place: Denmark | collected 2008
CATTACTGCCGGTGCCAAGGCGATGGTGTTTGGCGATATGAATTATTACTGGATTGCCGACCGGGAAGGCCGCAAGTTCCAGCGGCTCAACGAGCTGTACGCCCCGACCGGTCAGGTGGGCTTCCTGGCTTCTCAGCGAGTGGACGGCAAGCTCATCCTTCCCGAAGCGGTTAAGGTACTGCAGATGAAAGCGGCGTAAGGAGGAATGACAGGTGAAACGAGCTGATCCTGAAAAAGACATGACCCGAAACACCCACAATTACTTTGCCCACGGCGGCAGCGAGCTGGTCATTGGCGGCAAGCTGACATTCCTGCCCGGTGCGACCATTGAGGGCGGCGACGATCTGTTCGGCCAGTCGGAACCTGCCGCGCAGATCGCCTATATTGCCAACAGCGAGGCGACCACCATCGCAGCCCTGAAGGACGACTTCAACGGTCTGCTGGCCGCCATCCGCAACGCGGGCCTGATGGTATCTGGCCAATGAGGTGACGCAGCATGATCGTCACCGTCGATGAGGTGAAAACCCACCTGCGCATCCAGCACGACGAAGAGGATGGTTATCTGGAAAGCCTCATCAGGCAGGCTCAGGCAACGGCTGAGGATTACTGCCGGGTGCAGTTTTCCGAGCCAGCGTCTGAGCCTGTTCGTCTGGCCGTCCTGCTCTTCGTCAGCCATTACTACGAAAACCGGGATAACCCGGATCGGGCCATATACGCCACCATGCGCATTGCCTTTGAAAACCTGCTCTATCCCTACCGCGATCCCGTGAAGATGTTCTAAGGAGGTGACCGTGCTTGCGCGGCTATAAAAACTTTGAAGCCAATCCGCATCCCGGTAGTCTCCGGCATCTGGTGGAGATCGGGTATACGGAGAATGCCATTAACGAGAACGGCTTTCCGGAGCCGACAGACCATGTTATCTGCAAGGCATGGGCGGCGGTCACGGATGCGGGCAACCAGCATTACCGCAGCGCAGACGTCATGAACACCGAAGCTGTGGTGAACTTCACCATCCGCTATCGTTCGGACGTTGCGCCCGGCATGTGGGTGCGGTTTCGCAATAAGAAGTGGTTCATTTCTACCTTGGGCGAGTATGGCTTCCGCAATACCTATCTGGGTCTGAAAGCCTCCATCTCCGAAGGGGTGAGCGGCTGATGAAGCAGGTGCAGGATGCGCTGAAAAACATCGGCATCCCAGTCATGGCGGGCGTATGGCGAGCGACGACTCCCAGCCAGAACCCGCCTTTGCAATATGCCGTGTACTCCACCACCATGACTGAGGCCAGTCATCAGGACGATTCGGTGACCAGTTACCGCACCTTCGTGTACCTGAATTTGTGGAGCGATATCGATCCCACCGAAATGGCGAACCGTATCCGGCAGGCCATGTACGCGGCGGGCTTTTCCATCGTGGAGGAAAGCGACCGGGGCTACAACCAGCCGGAGTACGACACCGCCACCCGGCAATACGCCGTGCAGTGGACGTGGTGCCTGAGAACGGAGGTGCCGTATGCCCCTTGATACGGATGGCTTTGACAGCCTTATGACCGACATTGCGGGTATGGCCAGCCGCATGGACGCGGACGGAGCGGGCGCTCCCGTGGCGAAGCGCATTCTGGAAGCTGCCGCCATGCCCATCTATGAGCAGATGAAGGCCAATGCTTCCAGCGACCCCAAAATCATCACCGGCGTACTGAACCGCTCCATCCAGACCGGCAAGGTACGCAAGCGCAGGTACAGCGGCAGGAGCATCACCATTGGCGTACATCGCAAGGAGGAGGGCGCATACTACGCCCCGCCTGTGGAGTACGGCCATGGCGGCCCAGCCCCCGCGCCTGCGCATCCTTTTATCCGTCCCGCCTACGATACCCGCTCGGATGAAGCCTATGAGATCATCCGGGACGGGCTGCGGGACGCTATCGACCAACTCTAAAGGAGGACTATACACATGGCAACGCCTACCGCTTCCCCGCAGGTTTCCTCGACGGTCGGCCTGAAAAACGTGGTCATCGCGCCGCTGACCAAGGACACCGAAACCGAGCACACCTATGGTGCGCTTCAGTTGATGGCGGGCGCAATCGAAGCGTCCATCACCCCTGAAAACGCCGATCCGGACGTACAGCACGCCGACGATGTGGAATTCGACGTGCTGTACCCCGATCCTGAACTGACCTTCAAGACCAAAATGGCGGATGTGCCGCTGGCCATTCAGGAAATGGTATTCGGCAACCAGATTGACGACAACGGCGTACTGGTGCGCACGGCTTCCGACCGTCCGCCTTACTTCGCCGTGGGCTTCAAGTCGGAAAAGTCGGACGGCACCTTCCGCTATGTCTGGCTGTTCAAGGTCAGAGCCAAGCCCGTCACGGAGAGCTACGCCACCAAGGAAGGCACGAACGTCACCCGTCAGACCGGCGAAATCGAATGGACGGCCATTAAGCGCACCCACGATAACCGCTATCAGGCGGTGGCGGACGAAGGCCAGAACGGCTTTACCGCTGAAAAAGCCGCCACCTTCCTGACGGAGGTATACGAGCCGACGTTTACCGCGCCCGGCCCGTAACAACAACCATTTCAATCATGTACACCGCTGTCGGCTCACCCCGGCAGACGGTGTTTTTTGACGCATAAAAAATGTGCAAAATCGCCCGCGTGAGCAAGACTTTGACGCTTTGCAGACTTTGGCGGTTGTGCAGGCGGGCTCAACCCGCTTTTTACATGGAGGTGAACCTTTTGTCCTTAGAGGCGTTAAGCCGAAACGGCCACAACCTGCAGCTGGGTGAGTTTGAATGCGTCGGGCCGTATCAGATTCCTGTGATTCAGCCTGTGCCCGCTGCGGAAAAGGTTCGCTGGATTCCTTTCAACAGCGCCCGGACGGACGCGCTGCGCGGGGCGCATGGGGTTCACTTCTTCATCGACGATTACCTGTTCGAGCGCTGCTGGAATGATCCTGACCGGTATGCCAAGCTGCTCAGCGAGTTTCGGGCGGTGCTTTCGCCGGATTTCAGTCTGTTCACGGATTACCCGCCTGCGGTTCAGATCTACAACCACTGGCGAAAGCATCTTCTGGCTGCCTTTTGGCAGCAGATGGGCCTGACGGTGATCCCGTCCATCTGCTGGAGCGACGAGGACAGCTTCGCTTGGTGCTTTGACGGCGAACCCATTGGCGGTGCCGTGGCGGTTTCCTCGGTGGGCACGCAGAAAGCGCCGGAGGCAAGGCGGCTATTTCTGCTGGGCTACAAGGAGATGCTTGCCCGGCTGAAGCCTGAAAAGATCATCTTCTTCGGCGACGTGCCGGAGAGCTGCACCGGCAATATTGAGAGGCACACTTCCTTCTACGCTGGACTTGCGCACGCGAAGGAAAAGAGGTAATGTCATGGGAGGAAGAGGCGGACATAGCCACCGGGCAACCGCCGGTCGCGGAGCCAGCGCCATTGATCGCTTGACCAGCATCCCACAGATGAACAGATGGCTGCGCAATCAGGACTGGTTCCAGCCCGGCAGCCAAATTTCTCTGAATGGCGTAGACCTTGAAGCAGCGCGAGGTATAGCCAAAGCCTATCAGCAGGTTTTTGATCGCTATCCCCAGCTGAAGGGCATTTTCAGCGGGATAAAGTCCTTTAATCTCGGCAGCGGCACCTATGCGGATTGCAATCTGGCGACCGGACAGATTCGCGTCAGCAACACCATGTACCGTCGTTTGCAGGAACTGGAACGCTCCTATGCCCGCGATATTCGCGCAAATTGGCATCATGCCGGTACGGATTGGGCAGCCATTCTGACACACGAAATCGGCCATGCGATTGACGGCTATATTACGCAGCACAGTGAAGGCGGTCTATTTTTCCATGACTGGCATCGAAATTCAAGCGAGCTGCAGGCGAAGATCGCCGACAAGCTGCATGTGGGTACGTCCGCAGCGGAGATCTCCCGTCAGCTTTCCCGCTACGGGGCTACCAATACACTGGAGTGGTTTGCAGAGTCCTTTGCAGAGGGAATGCGTTCTGAGAACCCAAGACCCATGGCACGGGAATTCATGCTGGAGCTGGATAAGATTTTAAGGAGGCTGAGATAAATGTCCATGGCAACGCCACGCTATTACGATGATCCGGATTTTCAGAAATGGTATGACTTTGAAACGGGTCAATTCAAAGAGGGCGCACCGGAGGAATTGATCGAAAAAGTCAAAGCGGAAGATGAAGAACGCAGGCTGGCTTATGAACAGGCGCTGCGAGACGGCTTCATTTTATAAGAGGAGGGAATCGTATGATCAGCTGTACCCTGAATGGGAAGAAATACACCGTTGACTTTGTGTCCGGACGCGCCCTGCGGGAAATGGAGCCCGCCGCCCAGATGTACGGGCGCATCGTGGCCATCTCCAACGCAGCGCTCAAGGGCGAGGTGCCGGAGGACGCGAAGAACCTGTCCATCGGCGAGGCGCTGGACGTGATGATCCGCTGGTTCTGTCTGCTGTTTGGCAACCAGTTCACCCCGGACGACGTGCTGGACTACTACCCTGTGGATCGCATGATGCACGACATTGCGCTGGCGCTCATGGCGGTTCAGACGCAGACCACGGAGATTCTGGACGAGTTCCCTACGAAGGCAGCGAAGACGGAGACGCTTCAATCCTGACGCTGCCTGATTTCATTTATTCCACCTATAACAGCCTGCTGGAAGGCGGCTGGCGCATGAGCGAAATCGACGGCATGGATATGCTGGGGTTCCTCCGCGTTCGGGCATGGAGCGCCCGAAAGGAAAAAGAGAAAAAGCAACCGCGCCGCGCCTATATCGATCAGGTGTGGCAATCCCTGAAACCGTGAGCAACCGCCCACGGATTTTTTGTTTATCGAGGTGAGTACCAATGGCTGAAACCCTCCGCGATCTTGTGGTATCGCTGTCCCTGCAAACGGACAATTTTACCCGGAACATCAAGTCCGTCAATAAGCAGATCGCTGAGGCGGAGAGCCAGTTCAAGCTGGCGGCCTCCGGCGTGGAGGGCTTTGAACGCAGCGCCACCGGCCTTGCCACCCAGCTCTCAACGCTGGAGCGCCGCCTGTCTTTGCAGAAGGATGCGGTAACGCAGTATGAGCGGGCACTTTCGGCGGCGAACGATAAGCTGCAGGAGTGCTTTTCCCGCCAGAACGATTACGCGCAGCGGCTGACCGACGCGAAAACTGCACAGCAGGCGCTCAAGGAACAGGTGGCTGCGGCGGCACAGCAGGTCAGAACCTATTCAACCACCCTTGGCGAAAACGACTCCGCCACCATTGCCGCCAAGGCCAATCTGAACGCGCTGAAAGCGGAATATCGCAATTCCTGCGCCGAGGTCAAAAAGCTCACCGGCCAGAATACGGCGCTGAAGAAAACCACTCAAAATGCGGCGGATGCCGTGACCGATGCGACCACCAAGCTGAACACAGCACAGGCAGCGGTCAGAAGCACACAGGCAGAGATCAACCGGTGCAATCAGTCCCTGCGTCTGGCACAGACCAACTGGGATGCAGCCGGAAAGTCCATTGATGCCAGCAAGGCTGCCATCGTCACCTTCGGCAAGCAGATCGAGCTGGCCGAGAGCCGGTTCAAGCTGGCCACGACGGGTATTAAGGACATGGACACCAGCGTGACCAGTCTCGCCGCCAAGCTGACGCTGCTGAATGATAAGCTGCGCCTGCAGGAACAGAGCGTTCAGCAATATGAGAATGCGTTGCGGGGCGCGAAAGAACAGTTGACAGCCGCCCAGCAGGCCAACGATCCGGAGAAAGTCCGGCAGGCTTCGGATGCGGTGATCGACGCGGAAGCCGCGCTGAATCGCGCCAAGGCTGCCGTCGCTGCCACACACGCCGAGATTGAAAAAACCAATCAGCAGCTGAACACGGCAAAGTCCGCATGGACGGAAGCGGGCAAGAACCTCGAAGCCTTCGGGAAAAAGTGCGACGCTGTCAGCAAGAAAATGACGGCGGCAGGCCGGACGCTGACTACCGTGATGACCACGCCCATTTTGGGGCTGGGCGCAACGGCAGTCAAGGCTTCCATTGGCTTTGAATCGTCCTTCGCTTCTGTCCGAAAGACTGTTGATGCCACTGAAGCCGAGTTTGACCAGCTGGCGGCTACGTCCAAGCGCATGTCTACCGAGGTCGCGGCGGGAACCAATGAGATCAACGAGGTCATGGCGGCGGGCGGTCAGCTGGGCGTTGCTACCGAGCATCTGTCCGACTTCACCCGCGTCATGATTGACCTCGGCAATTCCTGCGAGGACTTGAGCGCGGACGAGGCTGCGACGACCATTGCGCAGTTTGCCAACATCATGGGCACCAGCCAGAGCCAGTTTTCCAATATCGGCTCTACGCTGGTGGATCTGGGCAACAATTTTGCCACCACTGAAAAGCCCATCATGGAAATGGCGCACCGCATGGCAGGCGCGGGCAAGCAAGTCGGGCTTACGGAAGCACAGGTGTTGGGCTTTGCAGCGGCGCTGTCCTCCGTGGGCATTGAGGCACAGATGGGCGGCTCCGCCTTCTCCAAGGCGCTGGTCAAAATGGAGGTCGCCTCCGCGACAGGCGGCGAGGCGCTGGATGACTTCGGTAAAGTGGCCGGGATGACGGCACAGCAGTTTAAAACGCTGTGGGACAATGACCCCGCCGCCGCATTTCAGGCGTTTATTGTAGGCCTGTCCAAGCTGGACGATGAAGGCGAAAGCGCCATCAAGACGCTGTCGGACATCGGCATCAACGAGATTCGCTTGCGCGATACGCTGCTCCGTGCCACCAACGCAACCGAACTGTTCTCCCGTGCGCAGAACATGGCCAACGCCGCATGGAAGGAAAACACCGCGCTGGCCACGGAAGCGGAGAAACGCTATGCTACCACCGCCAGCAAGCTCACGAACCTCAAAAACAAGGCGCTGCTGTTTGGACAGCAGATCGGCGACGACCTGAATCCCGCCATCCAGCGCCTGATCGGGGGCGCGGACAACCTGCTGAGTAAGTTCCTTCAGATGGATGAAGCACAGCGCAAACAGATCATCCAGTATGCGGCCATTGCCGCCGCCATCGGCCCGGTGCTGCTGCTTTTTGGTAAAGTGACCAAGGGCATCGGCAGCATCTCTACCGGCATCGGCAAGTTTGCCACAGCGGTCGGCAAGGCGGGCGGCGGGATCAAGGGCTTCCTGAGCGTGCTGGGCAGCTCGCCCGCCGTATGGCTGGCCGTTGCCGCCGCGACCATCTATGCCACCGTAGCCATTGCGGATTATGTGTCCGGCGCTAAGAAGGCTCGCGAAGCGCTCGAGGGGATGCAGGAAACCGCTGACAAGTGGAAAAGCACGGCGGCGGAGACCTTCTACGGAAACAGCAAGGGTCTCTCCTTCTTTGGTATGTCCAAGGAGGATTTCATAAAAGACAAGCAATCCGCGCAGGAATGGCTGGATGGTCTGCTGGCTGTCTGGACGGATGGCGAGAAGGAAAGTAACGAGATTGTCGCCCATTGGACGGATTCGTTCAAAACGCTCACTGCTTCTACTCGGGATGAACTGACGGCTCTCAAGGAGACCGCCGACAAGAATGGCTATACCAGCGTATCTAAGGGGCTGGCAACGGACATTCAGACGCTGGATCAGATGGACGCGGAGATCACGCGCTTGCTGAAAAAGCGCCAGAACGGCTTCCTGACCGAAAAGGAAAAAATCCGGCTGCAAGAGCTGATTGATACCCGCGAGGCCATTGAGGTCAAGTATCACCTGACCCAGGAGGACGTGGACGGCTTTAATACCATCCGGCAGAAGCTGGAAGCCGAGGTTGCTCGTGCGCAGGCTCGTGGGAAGCAGGATGCGGATGTGACCGTCTACGAAAACGCGCTGGTGGCCGCCGCCGAAGGTCTTGCCGCCGTCAATCAGCAGATCGACACGCAATACGACAAGGAATATGCACTTATCCAGCTGATTGAGGACAGCACCGAACGGCAGGCTGCGCTGGATCAGCTGAACAGCGAGTACACCGAAAAGCGCCGGGCTGCGGCGATGGAGTATGCACAGCTGTTGGCGGATGTGGTCATGCCCGTCTGGCAGCAGGAGGACATCCAGAAAGCCGCCGCCGATGTGGACGCGCTGACCCAAAAGCTCCGCGAATACAGCGCGGCGACGGAAACCGAAAAGCCTGCGCTGCTGGAAGACCTGAACGCCATCTCCGCTGCCATGGATGAGGGCGCGATGACCGAGTACATCGCTATGCTCACCCAGATCCAGTCGCTTCTGGATAGCGGCATGACCGAGGGCGAGATTCAGGCCATGTTCCCGGAAATCGACTTCACCACGGCGCTGGAGCAGATCGCGGCCATCCAGACCTTCCTCAACAACCGTGAGGTGGAGCTTCCCGGCCTGACCTCCATGTTCGGCGAGGCGCTGCCGGAGGAAGTGCTCAAAATCGCGACCGATCTCGACATGACCGGCGCACAGGAGCGCTGGAACACCTTTGCGGAAAACCCCGGCGCGATTACCACAGACGTGATTGTGTCCGGCTATCAGGAGGACGCTGCGGCACAGCAGCTGCAGCCCAAGGTGGAGGCGTTTATCACCAAGTATACCGAAGTCCCGGAAGGCGCGGATAAGGCTGCGCTCACGCCCGAAGGGCTGATTGGGCTGGTCAGCGCCTATGCCGAAATCACGAATGGCGCGGATGTGTCCGGGCTGACCCCTGAAAACGTCACCGCTATGGTCAGCGCCTACAAGGAGCTGGCGGCGGGCGTGGACGTTTCCACGCTGAAGCCTGCAGAGATCACCGCCTACATCTCCAAGTACATGGAGGATCGTGGCGTGGACATGAGCGGGCTGTCCCCGGACGGAATCACCGCCTTTGTGCTGGCTTATCAGGAAGTGACGGGCGGGGCGCTGACCACCGAGCTGACCCCGGACAACATCACGGCCATGGTGACCAAGTACCTCGAAGCGGAAAATGTGGATGTGTCCCAGCTTTCCTCTGCGCAGATCGAAGCCATTGTCAGCAAGTTTGCCGAGGCCACCGGCTGCGACAAGTCCGAGCTTTTGCAGAATTTCACGGCGTACATCGCCAAGTACGACGACAGCAACGCCGTCAGGCCCAAGCTGTCCGTGACCGTCGGCATCTACGGCTATGACCTGATCGCCTACAGAAAGTTCATTGCCGAGAATCCCGTAGAAGTGCAGGGCATCGTCAAGCTGGGTGAGCTGTACGAAAACCCGCAGGATGTGCTGCTCGATCCCAAAACGAAATACTGGCAGGATGGGCAGGAAATTCCGGTGGAGGCAGTGCCCAAAGAACTGCTGACCGCCGACAAGGTAGCTGTGCTGGACGAGGACGGTACGCTGCACGTCATGGTGGCCCCGGACGTAACCGGCGCACAGGAGTCTATTGACAAGCTGCGCACAGAAGTGGCCGAGGTGGATCAGTTTGGCACGACGGCGCTGGGACGCGCTGCCGGTCTGCTGCCCACCACTACGCTTGACATGATCGACTCCGCGCTGGAACGCATTGAAACGGCAAAGGGCCGCTTGGGTCAGTGGTGGAGCTTCCTGTTCGGCGGCGACAGCGGCATCATGGGCACACTGGACACCAGCATGAAATACGATTTCCCGGCAGACCGCGTGGCGGAGCTTTCCACCTATGTGGCCGAAATCGTATCCGCCATCCAGCAGGGACAGGAAGTAAAGCAGGAAGACCTTAATAATCTGCAGACCATCCTGACGTTCCTGCAGGAGCTGGATACCAACGAGGTCGGCACTCACATTCTTGAAGGCGTGGGCGAAGGCATGACGGCGGCAGGCTGGGATAGCGACGCGGAAACGGTCGCCTCCAACCTTGAAGCCGCGCTGAACATGGCGTTGGACATCCATTCGCCCTCTCAGCGCGTCAAGTCCGTGGGCGAAAATGTGTCGGCGGGCGTAGGCGCAGGCATGAGCGGTTACGATTTTACCTCGGATGCCGGTGCCTTGGCAGCCAGCGTTGAAGCCGCTGTCACCAGCGCACTGCCGGGCGATGCGCTTTCGTCCTTTGGCACCAGCGCCGCAGAGGGTCTTGCCAGTGCGCTTTCGTCCTACAGCATGAGTTCAGCGGGAGCCAACGTGGCTTCCGGTGTGCGCACAGCCGTCAGCACCCAGCTGACGACAGCGACGCTTCGCTCCGCAGGCGTAAATGCCATGGCGGGATTGCGAGCCGGTATTTTGGCCGGGCGCTCCGGCGTGATCTCCGCCATGCGCTCTGCTGCCCGCGAAGCCGTGAACGCTGCGAAAAAGGAACTCAAAATCAAGAGCCCTTCGCAGGTGTTCAGGGATGAGGTCGGCGTGATGACCATGCGCGGTTTTGGCGCGGGCGTACTGAAGGAGAGCAAGGAACAGGCAAGGGTCATTCGCAACGCCTCCCGCTTCCTGACCGGCGAAGCGCGGGAAGGCGCTATTGTCCAAAGCAGCAGCGACAACCGAAGAACCTATAACAACAACGTCTCCTCCACCATTCAGGTACAGCAGATGGTGGTACGGGACGAGCAGGACATCCGCTCTCTGGCGGTAGAGATTGCGACGCTGACCAGACGGCAGCAGCGCGGAAAGGGGCTGAGAATGGCATGAACGACTGGTTTTCTTGGAATGGCGTCAAATGCACGGAATACGGCATTCATGTGCTGGAGCAGCCGCCGGTCACGCGCCCATCCGAGCGGGTGACGTTCACCGATGTGCCCGGTCGGTCGGGCAGCCTGACACTCTTGCAGGGGGATGATGTGTATGACGACCTGACGCTGACGGCTGTCTGCATCATCTCGGACGCTTCACGTATCCCCGAAATCTGCACGTGGTTGAAGGGCAGCGGAAAGATTGTCTTCGCCAACCGGCAGGGTGGATTCTATGAGGGGCGGGTCGTCAATCAGATTCCGTTTGAGAAGATTCTGCGCGGCAACCCGCACCTCAGCTTCGCCGTGAATTTCCGCTGCAAGCCGTTTTGGTACAAAGAAAACGCGCCGGAGATTACCGTAACGACCTCCGACACGTTCATCACTAACCCCGGCAGCGTGTTTTCGGAACCGGTCATCACAGTGTATGGTTCCGGCGAAATCACTCTCATGGTGGGCATGACCATTGTGGAACTGGACGGTATCACGGACAGCATTACGCTGGACAGCCCGCTCATGGAAGCCTACAAGGGCGCGACCGGCATGAACGGCTGTATGAGCGGGGATTTTCCGACGCTGCTGCCCGGCCAGAACGCCATTAGCTGGACAGGAAACGTGACGAAGGTCGTTATTCAGCCGAATTGGAGGTATCTCGTTTGATCTGTGTATATCCTGCAAACTGCACCGACTTTTCGGGTAATGGCCTCGGCGCGGTCACGCCCATGTCCTGCACCGTTACCGAGACCCTGAACGGCGAATGGGAGCTGACGCTGGTGCACGACATCGACGAGCGCGGCAAATGGACGCGGCTTTCGGAGGGCTGCATCCTGCGAGCTCCTGTGCCCGCCGCCAGGACGCCCAGCGTGGGCTTGGTCACCCAGCAGTACCAGACCAGCACCTACGACGTGCAGATCTATAAGATCACCACGAAAAGCGGGCCGCTGCATCTGCGCTCCGGCACGGGCACAAATTACCGCATCTTGGGCAAGTACAAAAAGGGTCGCGAGGTCATTGTGCTCAACAAAACCTCATCCAGCTGGTATGAGGTGACCGCTCCGGACGGCAAGCACGGCTATATGGCTTCGCAGTATCTGACCTTCCAGCGCACGGAAACACAGGTTGTCCAGACCAATGTGGGTTTCCACAATCAGGTGATTGAAGCCCGTCAGCTGCGAGATCAGCCCTTCCGCATCTATCGCGTCGTCCCGGAGCTGGACAAAGTAACGGTCTATGCCCGGCATGTTTTCTATGATCTGCTCGACAACATGATCAAGTCGCTGAAGCCCTCGCCATCTGCGGTGGGGGCTTCCGTCGTTCAGAGCCTTTCGGGAGCCTGCCTGTCAGCACATGATTTCAACTTCTATTCTGACCTTACCAGCACTGCTGAGGATGTGGAATGGGAAAACGTCAATCCCGTGGAAGCCATGCTGGGAGAGGATGGGCTGGTGAGCAAGTACGGCGCGGAGCTGGCCCGCGACTGGTACGATGTGTTTCTGGTCAGGCGCGTGGGCAATGACACCGACGTGTCCATCCGGGAGAAAAAGAACCTGACCGGCATCTCCTACGACGTGGATGAAACTGATGTGGTCACCCGCATCATGCCCACCGGCGAGGACGCAGACGGGAACATTCTGTATCTGCCGGAGCTCTACATCGACAGTCCGAATCTGAATGCCTATACACATCCAAAATGGATTCATCTGCCGATATCGGAAGCCAAGGAAGTCACGGACGGCGACGAGCCGAAAAGCAAAACCCAGTGCTATGCCGAAATGCGCAAAGCCGTGCAGGATGAATATGCCAAGGGATGCGATCTGCCTACGATCACATTGAAGGTGGATTTCGTGAACTGCTCGGATGCGGAGGAGTACAGGCAGTACGCAGCGCTTACCGACATCTTTCTGGGCGATTCGGTGCGGGTGATTGCCCGGCGCATTGGCGTGGAAGTGTCCATGCGCATGACGCAGTACACCTACGATTGCCTGACCAAGAAGTACACTTCGGTGACGTTGGGCACTGTAGCCGACGCACTGGAGGGCAGCATGATCTCTGCCCGGCAGCTTGCCAGCGGCTCTATTACCGGCGCGAAGCTGGCGCTGAATTCGGTGGGCAGCGGGCAGCTGCAATCCGGGTCTGTTGGCAGCTTGCAGATTAAAAACGCCGCTATCGGCAGCGCTCATATTCAAGACGCCAGCATTACGCGGGCGCACATTGCCGAAGCCCTGATCGACGTTCTGAATGTAAACGCCCTGACTGCCGTCACGGCCAAGATCAAGGAACTGGCGGCGGGTGCAATTACGGCGGACGAACTGTACACATCTATTGCCATGATCGCAACGGCGCAGATCACCACGGCCAATATCGTCAATGCCAACATTGACTGGGCGCAGATTGAGCGGCTGGCGGCGGACATCGCGGAGATTTCCAAAGCCCAGATCACGACCGCCAACATCAACTCGGCCAATATTGATTGGGCGGCCATCACGACCCTTTCGGCTGCTGTGGCCAGCATGGTGAAGGCGGATATTGGAACCGCCGACATCGATTGGGCGCATATCAAGGACTTGGCCACAGACACGGCTATCATCACGCAGGGCACAGTGGGAGAACTGTATATCACCAAGCTGGCTGTGACCGAGGCAAACATGGTCTCCCTGACGGTGGGCGAGCTGGTGGTCAAGGGCAAGGACGGGCATTTCTATTCTGTTTCCGTAGACGCGGACGGCAATATCACCGGCACGTTGAAGCAAATAGAAAATGGCGATATTCATGACGCTTCTATCAACGGCGGCGAGAAGATCATCGAGGGCAGCATTACCGCCCAAACGCTGAATGTGCAGAACATCTTCGGCGATAACGCCGTCATCCGCTCCCTGATCGCTGCCAATCTGGACGTGGACACGCTGTTCGCACGCGAGGCCACCATCAACGCCCTGAACGCCATGGACATCACGTCCAACACCTACCTGCGCCTCATGGTGGCGGGCAAAGCGGACAAAACGGAAATCACGACGCTTTCTACCCGCATCGAACAAGCTGAGCAGAAGGTCACACCGCAGGCCATCACCTCGGCGGTGACATCCTCGGCGCTGTACGCTTATGAGAAATATGCCGGGCGCAATTACTGCCTGAATTCTGGCAATACGCACACCTTCGTGGATAACAGGTATCGAAATCCGAACGGCACCATGACCAACTACACCGGGTGGAACATGAGCGTATCGGAGGATCTGTTCGCGCACAGCGGCAATGGCGCTAACATTCGCATCTCCTTTGATATCAAGCGGACGAACGTAAATACCAGCGCTTCTTCGACGGCTAACGTGTACACCGGCGTTTGGGTGTATTACCGTTATCTCGATACGGACGGAACCACGGTCAAGACCACCGGACGCGGCTGGTATCTGCGCTCAACGGACGCGAACTTTGTCGCTACCGATGGGGATTGGGTACGAATGCAATACGGCCCGCTGAGCCTGACCAGCTTTCATCCTACCAGTATTGCGTATTTTACGCTGGGCACTGGCGGTTCCAACGGTGTGACGGGTACAGTGCAGTTTCGAAACATCAAGCTGGAAGTGCTGGACAGATGGACGGCATGGAGCGCAGCGCCGGAGGATCTGTACGGCATGGTCTCCCGGATGGTGAACGCCGAATCCCGCATCACCCAGAACGCGAATAACATCGCGCTCAAGGTCAGCACCTCGACGTATAACACCGAAAAGGTCTATCGTGGGAGCACAGCGCCCACAACGCTCTACACCAATATGCTGTGGCTGGATACCAGCGCTACGCCGAATTTGCTCAAACGCTATACCGGCAGCGCATGGGTGGCGGCAGGCGCTCAGGAGGTGAAAAGCTCCGGCATCTATATCGGCCCCAACAACGTGGCGATCACGACCGAAAACTTTCTGCTCCAGCTGCTCGATCCGGCCAACAACGAAAACGTGCTCATGGAAATGAGCGCCAACGGCAACGTGGGCTTCAAGCAGCTGTATGCCGACGAGGTGGTTTCCAATTCCGTGGCCAGCGCCTATGGCGGGCCGATTGCGCTCCATGTCAATACTTCATATTCGGGTGCCAGCGACACCTACTTCCGCTCTCTGGGCGACGCGGTGAAGGCGGTCAACAACCGGTTTTTGCGCTCGGACGTTTATATCTATCTGCCCAACGGTACAGGCGAAATCTATGAGCCTGCCGGAACGCAGATTCAGGGTGTTTCTGGGCCGGGAAAGCTGATTATCTACGGTTATGCCAACAGCCGCCTGAACAGCTTTATTTCCGTCAAGGGCTGCTCGGCGCATATCTGCTTCCAAAACGTATCCCTGCGGGAAATCCGAACGCTGAACGGCTCCAACCGAAACCCGTATCTCATCGAGCTGCAAATGAACCATCATGTGGAGATGAACAGCTGTACGTTGGATGCGAACAACGTGACCTATGACTCCATCTACTGCCGCACCACGCACGTGAACCTCTATAATTGCGGGCTGTACAACGCCTTGCAGGGCTTGGAGGTCTACATGGGCTGGGCGTATATGCAAAGCTGCAAGGGGTCGTGCTCGTGGTCTATGGTCTCCTACGCCGGGTATATCATCTGCAGCGGCTCGGTGCCTTCCGGCTCTCGGAACAGAGGCAACAATGGCCAGATCTACGATACGGGCGTGACCATAGATTACGGAACAGCCATCCCGGTGGTTACGCCGGACAACACGGCGCTGCTTTATGCGACAACGACCAAATCCTATCGCGGTGGCTGGCGCTCGGATACGCTGGACGTGATTCAGGGCGTGTATTCCGACAGCGGATATAAATCGTCCCTCAACTGGAACTACGGCTGTATGTGGTTCGGCAATCTGCGCTCCATGCTGTCGGGCACGACAATCAAGTCGGCCACGCTCACGCTGAACCGCAAGACGGGCAGCGGCTCCGGCAGCGCGAAAACGCTGTACCTGTGCGCCATCACCAATGCGTCGCCCAGCGGCTATCCCACCATTGCGGCCAGCTATGGAGCCATTGGCACCATTGGGCGCGGTGAAACCGCTACGTTCTCTGTTCCGGTTTCGGCCATACAGAATCTGGCCAGCGGCGCGTATGGAGCACTTTGTCTCTATGAAAGCCCGTACAACTTCGGCTCGTCCACCTATTCCGGCGGATATATGCGCATGAGCGGAACGGACACGAACAACCCGCCCTATCTGCGGGTGGTCTACAACGGCGGCAGCGGCGTCGGCTAAGAGGAGGAAAGAAAATGCAAATCGTGATTCCCTTGGAGGGGCGGGTGCGAACGGTCATCCGCTCCTCTTTTGTTGCGGCCAAACGGCTCGCGGAGAGCCAATATACCCTGTCCGGCGACAATTTCCAGATGACGGGCGTAACGGCGGAGCAGGTGCTGATCCTGCCGGATACCGTAGGAGTGTCCGAAGGCCAAACGGTCACGGACGAAATGAAAATGCAGGCGCTGCCGTTCGAGGGTTTCATTGCCGTCAGTGCGGAAGAAGCGCTGCCCAATGTGCTGGGCCTGCTGCTGCGGTCTGCCGTGGCGGACGGCAAGCTCACGGACGAAGATCTGCTCTCGGTGCAGCCCGCCTTGGAGGGCCGTGCCTGGCAAGCGGGTCTTTCTGTTCAAATCGGAGATGTGTATTCCCATGGCGGTTTTCTCTGGCGCTGCATTCAGGCACACACCACACAAAACGGCTGGGAGCCGGACAAGGTGCCTGCGCTCTGGCGAAAGGTCGAGATCATCCACGAGAATACAAAGCGCATCTGGCAGGCGGGCGTGGACTACGCCTTGGGCGACAGTGTTTTCTATCCCGATGAAAACGGTACGGAGTATGTCTGCATTACGGCGCACACTTCTCAAACCGGCTGGGAGCCGCCGAACGTGCCTGCGCTGTGGAAGGCGAAAACTCCAAACGAGCCAGCGCCGCAGATCGCGCTGAACTGACTCAAGAGCCGCTCGGAAGGGCGGCTTTTGAAATACAAAAACGGAGGAATTTATGATGAGGAACTTTTCCATTGACATCGTCTGGGCAAAAGTGCAGATGGCCTTTACAGTCATTGGCGGCTGGATTGGGTACTTTGTGGGAGGCGTAGACGGACTGATGACGGCGCTGCTGATTTTCATGGTGCTGGACTATGTGACCGGCCTGATGTGCGCGATTGCGGACAAGAAGCTGTCCAGCTCCGTAGGCTTCAAGGGCATCTGCAAGAAGGTGCTTATCATCATGCTGGTGGGCGTGGCGCACGTCGTTGATCTCCATGTGGTCGGAACGGGCGATGCGCTGCGCAGCGCGGTGGTGTGCTTCTATCTGTCCAATGAGGGCGTTTCCATGCTGGAAAATGCGGCGCACTTGGGACTGCCTGTCCCTGACAAGCTGAAGGGCATTCTGGCGCAGCTGCACGGGCGCATGGACGAGCAGCAGGAAGGAGACCGGTAATGGTGGAGCGGATCAATACGCCGTTTACCAACGAGCACTTTACGGCCTACTGTCAGCGGATGGTAGGCCAGCCCTATTGGTACGGCTGCTGTGGGTATAAG
>ULVA01042378.1_pt1 | contig 16998 bp, 20 predicted proteins | sample 1958811 | NCBI WGS metagenome assembly ULVA01 (sample SAMEA4835768, study PRJEB28245) | human gut metagenome | biome: gut microbiome; material: fecal sample | place: Denmark | collected 2008
TATTCCCGGACGGGGAAAAGCGGCCCCTTCTTTTTTGCGCTTATTTGACCTCCTGCTCCGGGATAACGGACCCGGAAAGGAGGAACTGTGCCGATCAACAAAGCCCTTGCAGAGTATCTTGAACTCTACCACAAGGGCGAGGCGAACGCCGTCACCAGCCGGGAGCTGGAGTGTGCCTTCCGAATGCGCGGCTCCGAGCTGCGCCGGGAGATCAACGCCCTGCGGGGCGACGGCATCCCCATCTGCAGCTTTGACGGCGGCTACTATTACGCCGCCACCGAGGAGGAGCTGCGGCGCACCATCCGGCAGCTCCGCAGCCGGATCAAAAAAATCGCATTTGCGGAGCGCGGCCTGTCCCGCACCTTGCCTGACTATGAGGACACCGGTCAGCTCTCCCTCCCGCTGGAGGGAGGTGACACTTCTTGAACAGCTTTATTCCCTGGGTGGGCGGCAAGGGCAAGCTGCTGTGGATCATCAATAAGCTGATGCCGGACCGCTACACCCGCTTCATCGATGTGTTTGGCGGCAGCGGCACGGTGACCATGTGCCGCCCCATCCAGCGCGGCTGTATGGAGGTCTACAACGACTTCAACGGCAATCTCACCAACCTGTTCTGCTGCGTGAAGAACCGCCCCATGGCACTGCTGGCGGAGCTTGGCTTCCTGCCGCTGAACACGCGGGATGACTTCAACGTCCTCTATAAGTTCTTCTCCAAGGGCGAGTTCACGGACGACTACCTGCAGGAGGAGATGGATCTAACGGAGGTCTACCTCAAGCCGCCCGACGCCGAGGCCATCCGCGCCCTTATGCTGGAGCGCGCGCCCCGCGGGAGCATCCGCCGCGCGGCGGACTTCTTCAAGCTCATCCGCTACAGCTTCAGCGGCGGCGCCAAGTCCTTCGGCGGCAAGCCCTGCGACATTCGCCGTTTCTTTCACCTGATCTGGGAATGCTCCCGCAGGCTGGCGAATGTCATCGTGGAGAACAAGGACTTCGAGGAGGTCATCCGTCAGTATGACCGGGTAGGCGCCGTGATCTACTGTGACCCGCCTTACTACAAGGCGGAGAGCTGCTACGAGGTGGAGTTTCCCCCGGAGGATCATCAGCGGCTCCATGATGTACTGGTCACCTGTGAAGGGTACTTCATCGTTTCCTACAACTACCAGGACTACATCTGCGAGATCTATCAGGATTGCTATATCTTCCGCACCTCCCGTCCCAACAGCATGTCCCAGACGGCAGGCAGCGAATATGAGGAGATCGTCATCACCAATTATGACCCCCGCAAAGCCTGCTGGCAGCTCTCTATGGATAGTCTGCTGGGCGGCGATGGCGACACCCGCTACGAGCTGATCCATGAGCCGGAGCATCCCTTAAAAATCTGAACAATAAAAGGAGAAGCAGCATGAAATTTGTAAAATACAACGACAACAAGAGCGTCACCATCCCTTCCGCCGTTCTGACCGTCTGCGGGCTGGACGATGAGGGGAAGCTGGAAATGGCCGGCGCCAAGGGCGCGGTCATTTTGTCAAAAAGCGAGATGACCGCCATGGAGATGGTGCGCACGATCCTCGCCCTGACGGACCGCGCCGGTCAGCTGATGCGGGAGCTGACAGACCTTTGCGGCAGCTGCGAGGGCTGCACCGAGGGGCACTGCACCTTCCGCGACGCGGACATCGAGGAGCTGATCCGCCCCGCCGTCACCGTTCCCGATTGGGCCAGAGAGGAAGCGGACATCGCGCCCGACGCCAAGCTGGACTGCCATGTGGACGAGGGCTCCGGCGTGATCACCGTGTGCGAGACATTTTACGACCACGACCTCTCCGATATTCCCGCCGAGCTGCTGGAGGCCCTGCGTAAATCCGGCTGCTGCCTGTCCGTACTGGAGGATCTGCTGATGGAGGACGATGTCATCTACGATAAGTGATACCGTAGGCATTCAAAGAAGAAACGAGGCGAGAGATCCAAATGAATGAAACCTATCTCTATCCCTACTCGGCGAAGGAGGCCAGAGAACGAAACGAGCTTTCGCTCTGGAGGGAAAGCCATCGCGCCAACATCGCCTGCCGTGGGGCCATTGAGGACACCATCCGTCGAAACTTCGATGGGATGAACCTGGACCCTGAGTGTCTGACTCCCGTGCTGGAGGAGTACGGCTACAAGCGCACCGAGTGGGTGCTGGCCGCAACCTTGCAGGAACTCAATTGGGACGGCCGTTTTCACCCTGCGAATAAGGAGTGGGCAGCACGGCACTACATTCCGCGGGATGAACGGCACATTGCCGATATCACCGTTCGAAGTCATCCTGCCGTACTGGACGGCTTCGTGACTCTCTATCGGAAGGCGTATCAGAAGCTGGGACTGTTTGGCTCCGAGCATTGTTTCGGTGACCGCGCCGAGCAGGACTACACCGCCAAGGTGCTGGTCCTGTCGCCGGATACGCTGAAGGAATCCTGCTGGAGTCAGGAAAACCAGCTGTGGTACGCCCATGATGGCTTCGGATGCAGCCCCCACGCTATTGGGCGCTCGGTACGCTGCACCTGTCTGGGCGACGGCGAGATGACTCGTTGGAATCGAGATGAGTTCATCGGTGTGCTGGACGAGCAGTTCCTGCCCGAATGGGCGCAGGAAAAGCTGGCGGAGCTGACTGCGCCCCGGCAGGAGGAACCGGCCGCAGGTGAGATGAAGTTGGAATGATCGGAGGTGAAATAAGTGCAGCGCATCTTCATTGATAACCATGACCGCATCCTCTATTACAGCAATCCTGCCGGATACATCGCGGAAAAGGAGGCGGTGGTGGATACCATGTTCCAAACGCAGGAGCTGGAGCGTTTTCTGCAAAAGCAGTCGCTCACCATCCGCTGGGAGGACGGTGTCTATGACCGCCTCCTGCTGGGGCAGAGGGGCGGCCGCTTCGACCCGGAGGCTCCGCCCCTGAAAAGCTGCCGTGTGTGGCAGCTCACGCGGGACAGTCCCATCAATATGCGCTTCATCCCGTATGAAGCCCTGCTGGAGCGTTTCGGACAGCCCGACCGTAAGCACTACGAAACAGTCTATGACGGTCTGGTCGGGACCAATGACCCGGAGGAGATCTACACGCTCTTCCGCGACCCGGTTCCCGGCTACGACGGCAGACCCATCGGCATCTCGGATGTTCTGGAGCTGTACGACGCCGACGGCAGCGAGTTCTACTACTGCGACCGTGTCGGCTTCCGGCAGATCGAGTTTGCACCCCAGCAGGAAATGGATATAAGCCTGTGAAATGAGCACCCGGCCAGGTGCTTTTTTCATATCAACATCAGAAATAGGAGGAAAGAAAAATGCCCAAGAACCAGACCAAAGCAAGCACTCCCGTCCCCGCGCAGGAAAGCCAATCCCCCGTGTCCTTCGATGTCCGAGTCTATCCCGTGAAGGACAGCAAGTACACCCTCGCCAACGCCAATGTGGACATCAACGGCGTATTCGCCATTCGCGGCGTGAAGGTCATTCGCGGCGAGAAAGGCCCCTTTGTCGCCATGCCGCAGTACAAGGACAGCCATGGGGACTACCGCGACATCTGCTTCCCCTGCACGAAGGAGGCCCGCCAGCAGTTCAACGATGCGGTGCTGAACGCCTACGAGCAGTCGCTCGGGCAGGCCCAGCAGTCGGACAATGCTCCCGCCGCGGAGCAGGTCATGTAAGTCACCCACAACACAAAACATATAACTTGTAGGAGGAAATTATCACATGAAGAAGTTTATCAAGAACACCGCCAATTCCATCCGCACCAAGGCCATCCGCCTTGCCGCCACCCGCCGCTCCGGTGAGGGCTACATCGACACCGCCGTCAAGATCCTCATCGCTGTGGTGCTGGGTGCGCTGCTGCTGGCGGGCCTCTACGCTTTGTTCGGCGATGTGGTCATGCCCACCCTGAACCAGCGTATCAAGGATATGTTCAACTACGCCGGCGCGCTGGGCGGCTGATCCGTGGCATCCGTCCTGCAGGGGACGCTGTTCCTCATCGGACTTATGAGCGCGGCATGGACGGATCTCCGGCGCAGGCAGATCTATGACCTTTCCGGTATCGTCATCGCAGGGGCGGGGCTGATTTCCTTCAGCCCCGCCCGGCTTCTCGGCCTGGCGCTGGCCGTCCCATTTTGGCTGGCAAGCCGGAGAGGACGCGGCGGCATGGGAGATGCGTTCCTCATCGCCGCCTCCGGCTTCCTGCTGGGCTTTCTGCGCGGAGTCGCCGGACTGGTGCTGGCACTGGTGCTGTACTGCCTTTTCTACCTTGCAATAGCCGCCCTGCACAAGATCCGCAGGCAAGAGCGTCCACCGGAGAGCTATCCATTCGCGCCATTTCTTGCAGTGGGCTTCTTTACCGCATATATCATCTAAGAATAAGGAGGACTTGCTCCATGAGTATTTTCAAAAACCGCACGGTCATCGGCGTCATCTGTATTCTGCTGGCGCTGGTGATCTGCTTCGGCATCACGCCGCTGTTCAATCAGAGCATCAGCCAGAAGGCGGAGATCGTCCGTGTGACGAAGGACATTCACGCCGGCGAGCTCATCACCAAGGATATGGTCACCACGGCCGAGGTCGGCTCCTATAATCTCCCCTCCGGTATCCTGCGAGAGAAGGACAATGTGGTGGGCAAATACGCCAAGGCGGACTTCGCCGTGGGCGATTATATTCTCGCCGCCAAGCTCTCGGACGCGCCTGCCGCCGAGAATGCGTATCTCTACAATCTGGATGGCACGAAGCAGGCCATCTCCGTCACCATCAAGAGCTTCGCCACAGGACTGTCCGGCAAGCTCCAGAGCGGCGACATCGTATCAGTCATCGTGGCAGACTATCCGGAGGACGGCGAAACCACCATCCCCGCCGAGCTGCAGTACGTGGAGATCATCTCTGTTACCGCCAGCACCGGCTATGACGCCAATACCGGTGAAGCAAAGGGTGACGAGAAGGAGCTGCCCTCTACCGTGACCTTCCTCGTTCTGCCGGAGCAGGCCAAGGTGCTGGCGGAGCTGGAACAGATCGCCAAGCTCCATTTAGCGCTCGTCTACCGCGGCACAACAGATGGCGCAAGGCAGTTCATTGAGGCGCAGGACGCGCTCATTGAGGAGCTGTACGCAGAGCCGGAGGAAGATCCCATTGAGGAGGGCGAAGCTGCCGATCCCGCCGCAGCCACACCGGAGAGTGAGGTGACAGGATGAATTTCAGAAAGGCCAGCATCTTTCAGCGCGACACAGAGAAGCCGGAGGAGCAGAATGACAGCGGCGGTATGCTGGCGGTCTGGGGCAGCCCCGGCAGCGGAAAGACAATAACGGCGGTGAAAATCGCAAAAATGCTCTCCGCCAGGAAGAAAAATGTCATCCTTCTGCTCTGTGACATGGCCGCACCCATGCTGCCGTGCATCTGTCCCGCGGACGCTCTGGAGAGCAATGGCTCTCTTGCCGGCGTCCTGGCAGCCGCCCGTATCAGCGAGAACCTCATCAAGCATAACCTTGTCACCTTTAAGCGCAACAGCTGCCTTGCGGTATTGGGGCTGCTCGAACGGCAGAACGAGTACAGCACTCCGCCCTTTACGCAGAAGCAGGTGGTAGAGCTGCTGGACGGCCTGCGTCAGATCGCGCCCTATGTCATCGTGGACTGCGGCAGCTACATCGCCAACGATATTCTCTCCGCCGTGGCGCTGATGGAGGCGGACAGTATCCTGCGCCTTGCCAACTGTGACCCCAAAAGCGTCAACTACTTTGCAAGTCAGCTCCCTCTGCTGGACGGGCCCGAGTGGGACATGGACAAGCAGTATAAGGTGGCGTCCAACGTGAAGCCCTACCAGGCAGCGGACCACATCGGCAAGGTGCTGGGCGACACGGCCTTCGTGCTGCCCTATTCGCAGGAGCTGGAGGAGCAGTATCTGGCGGGCAATCTGCTTGCCGACCTCGCCCTCAAGGACAGCCGCCCCTTCCGCAAGGAGTTAGAGCGTATCATTGCAGAGGTATTTTGAAAATGAGAAAGGAAAACTTATCGTTCCCCTCGGAGAGCAGGGGTTTCCCCAAAGGGGGACCGGTCCCCCTTCGGAGGCGCACCGCGAACGAAGTGAGCAGGCATTTTCCGCAGAAAATGTGTGCGCCTGGGGAGGTGTTTTAATATGGCTCTTGGAGAAAAGCGAAACGGTTCGGTCTTTGCCACAGCTGCACAGCGGCGGGACGCGGCGGAATATCAGGTCACCTTGGAGCCGGAGGTCGTCCCCGTAGTGGTGGACGACACGCCGCATCGGACTCTGAATACCGACATTGGCGCCCTCGGGCGGGCACACAACCTGTTCTTTACCCCGTCGGCAGAGGGCAGGGACTTCAATTCCGTGCTGCAGGAGGTGCAGGAGTACATCTCCGGCGCCTACGCCGCACTCATCACCGAAGGCGGCGAGGACTCCAAGGAACAGCTCATGCGTTACATCACCAAGTACCTGCAGGACCGGCGTATCGCCGTAGCAGGCATGACACAGACGGAGCTGGTGGACGCCATCTATTCCGAGATGGCGGAGTTCGGCTTCCTGACCCGCTATATCTACGCCGACGGCATTGAGGAGATCAACATCAACTCGTGGCGGGATATCGAGGTGCAGTATTCGGACGGTCGAAGCGAAAAGCTCACGGAACACTTTGACTCGCCGGAACACGCCCTCGCCGTCATCCGCCGTATGCTCCACGCCTCCGGTATGGTGCTGGACAACGCCAGCCCTCTGGTCACGGGACATCTGACCCGCAACACCCGTATTGCCGCTATGAAGTCCCCCGTGGTGGATGAGGATGTGGGCGTTGCCGCCTCCATCCGAATCGTCAACCGCCACAATCTCAGCCGTGAGGATCTGCTCCGCAGCGGTACGGCCACAGCGGAAATGCTGGACTGGCTTTCCGTATTTTTGCGCTACGGGATCTCCATTTGTGTGGCTGGTGCCACCTCCTCCGGCAAGACCACGGCGGCAGGCTGGCTGCTGACCACGATTCCAGACAGCAAACGCATCTTCACCATTGAGAACGGCTCCCGTGAGCTGGAGCTGGTGCGGGAGGAAAACGGCAAGGTGGTCAACTCGGTGGTCCACACCCTGACACGTGACAGTGAGAATGAGCGTCAGCGGATCGATCAGATCGCGCTGGTGGATATCTGCCTGCGCTTTAACCCGGACATCCTTGTGGTGGGTGAGATGCGCGGTGCCGAGGCCAATGCTGCGCAGGAGGCCGCCCGCGTGGGCGTGGCGGTGCTGACCACCATCCACTCCAACTCCTGCGAGGCGACCTACCGCCGCATGGTGTCCCTGTGCAAACGAGCCGTGGATATGTCGGACGAAACGCTTCTCAGCTATGTGACGGAGGCATACCCCATCGTGGTCTTCTGCAAGCAGTTGGAAAATAAGCAGCGCCGCATGATGGAGATCATGGAATGCGAGATCCTGCCCAATGGGGATCGCCGCTACAACACGCTGTTCCGCTATGTCATCACGGAGAATCACATGGAGGACGGCAAATTCGTCATCGAAGGACATCACACGCAGGTGAATGAGATCTCCGTGAGTCTGCGCAAACGCCTGCTGGAAAACGGTATGCCCAACGAGGAGCTGCAGGCTCTTTTGAAACCCGAGAAGGAGGTGAACGCCACTTGACAGCCCTGCTGCTGACTGCGTGCGTCGGCATGATCACCGGCGCATTTCTTATCTTCCGTATCTCGCCCATGGATTTCACGCTGGGTGTGTTCCGCCGGTTGACCGCCGGGCCCAAAAGCATCCGGGATGAGATCAACGAGACCACCCATCGCAAAAAGCCCGGCCTCTTCCGCCGTGAGATATCGGAAGCGCAGACGGTCCTGCAAGCCACCGGCAAGGAGGAACGCTTTCCCGTGCTTTGCGCGGCATCCCTGCTGCTCTTTGCCGTGGGTGCGGGCATCGCCATCATCATGAATAACCTCTTGCTGGTGCCGGTGCTGGCGGCCGGCATGATGTTCCTGCCCTTTTGGTACATTAAGCTCACGGCCGGACACTACAGGAAAGCTGTTACCGCCGAGCTGGAAACGGCGCTTTATATCATCACCACGGCCTACCTCCGCTGTGAGGATCTGCAGACCGCCGTGGAGGAGAACATCAACTACCTGAACCCACCCGTGCAAGGCGTGTTCCGCAGCTTCCTCACCCGCATCAGGCACATCGACCCGGATATGAATGCGGCGTTGGCAGAGCTGAAGTCTGCCATTGACAATGAGGTGTGGCGGGAGTGGTGCGAGGCACTCTCCGCCTGCCAGTATGACCACAGCATGAAAAGCACCCTTAATCCCATTGTGGCAAAGCTCTCGGATATGCGCATCATCAATGGGGAGCTGGAGAATCTCGTGTTCGCGCCCCGCAAGGAATTCATCTCCATGGCGGCGCTGGTGGTGCTGAATATCCCGCTGCTGTACTTTCTCAACAAGGACTGGTATGCAGCCTTGATGACCACCGTACCCGGCAAGGCGGTGCTGGCGGTCTGTGCTGCCGCTATCTTTCTCTCCTTTGCCAGAGTGGTCAAGCTGACCCAGCCCATTGAATATCGGAGGTGACGGACATGACGATCTTACTGTTCCTTTTCGGCGTGGCTGTTGCCGCGGGACTGTTCTTCATCTTGGCAGACATTCTGAAGCTGCCCCGCCTCTCCACGGAGAAGGCACTCCTATCCGCAGGTCGAGCCGAGAAAAAGCGGATGAAGTCGCTGGACGCGATCTTCCTTGGCTGGGCTATCAAGCTATCTCGCTTCATCCGCATGGATGCGTACAAGCGTCACCGCATGGAGCGCACGCTGAGTGCTGCCGGCATGGACATGACGCCGGAGGTCTATTTGGCCTATACCATCCTCAAGCCTGCCGCCGCGCTGCTGGCGGTCATTCCGTGTCTGCTGATCTTCCCTCTGCTCTCGCCCATCGTGGTGCTGCTGTCGATATTGCTTTACTTCAAGGAGAGCCGCAAGGCGGAGGAAAAGGTCACCGAACGCCGCGAGAAGATCGAGGGTGAGCTGCCCCGCTTTGTTGCCACAGTGGAGCAGGAGCTGGGAGCCAGCCGCGATGTGCTGACGATCTTGGAGAACTATAAGCGGCACGCCGGTCCCGATTTTGCCCGTGAGCTGGATGTGCTGACGGCGGATATGCGCTCCTCCTCTTACGAAGCGGCACTGGTGCGCTTCGAGGGCAGGCTGGCGTCGCCCATGCTCTCCGACATCGTGCGCGGGCTCATCGGCGTCCTGCGCGGCGATGACGGGCGAATCTATTTCCAGATGCTCTCCCATGACATGAAACAGCTGGAGCTTCAGCGGCTCAAGGCGCAGGCAGCGAAGATCCCGCCCAAGATCCGTGTGTACTCCTTCGTTATGCTGGTCTGCTTCATGCTCATCTACATTGTGGTCATCCTCATGCAGATCCTCACCTCGATGGGAGGGCTGTTCGGATGAAAAACAAATGGAAGAAACGCTCCGGCGAGGGCTACATCGATACCTGCGTCCTCATCCTCTGTGCCATGCTGGTGATCGCATTGGCGGTGAAGGTGCTGCCGGTGTATGTGGCGAAGCAGCAGCTTGACACCTTCGCCGCCGAGCTGGTGCGGGAAGCCGAGATCACCGGCAGAGTCGGGAGTGAAACGACCTCCCGCGCGCAGGTGTTGTCCGAGCGGTTGGAGATCGACCCGGACATCCGCTGGTCCCGTACCGGCCGCATCCAGCTCAATGAGGAGGTGACGGTGACGCTGACCATGGATGTGGACATCGGCTTTGGCGGGCTTGGCAGCTTCCCCATTGAGCTGACGGCACAGGCCAGCGGCAGATCGGAGGTGTTCTGGAAGTGAGAAAACGGCTCTTGCGCTCTCGCTCCGGTGAGGGCTATCCCATGGTCATCGCCGTGACCCTCTGCCTGCTCATGCTCTTTATGGTCATAGCGGAATACTTCCGGGTGAACATCATCGTGCAGGGTGTGCGGGACGCGGTGCAGCAGGCGGTCATTGCCACGGTCAATGAGAACTATGACGATGTGTACCACTCTGTGCGGGAGGGCTATGCCGCAGGCTGGTTCCCGGAGGGGGACGGCGAGTGGTTCGAGTCCATCGACGCCGGTGACATCTACGGCAACCTGTCCTATATTCTTGGCCTTACCACAGATGGCGAAGGCTACATGAAATACGCCGGAAACGAGCTGGAATATACGCTCTCCGACCTGTCCGTACATATCTCCAACAACGCCATCGCATCAGGCCGGAGCGAGGGGTATCTCGCAACCGCCACCCTCCATCTGGAGATCCCCACCCGCTTTGCCGGACGGGTGCTGCCGCCTGTGAGCCTAAATCTGCAGGTGCAGGCCAAGTATATCCCGAAGTTTTAGTTCTTTTTGCTTCTTTCGGTAGACTTCCGGAGACAGCTGTGGTATGTTCGGGATAAGAAGAAAAACCACTGACCCCTACAAAGGAGGAGTTCGACCTATGACAGACAAAACAAAACGCATCATCCTCATTGCGGCAGGCGTCCTGCTCTGCGCGGCACTGGTGGTGGGGATCGTCAGCCGCCTTGCTGCGGTGCCCATGCCAATCGACCCCGCCATCCCGGACGATACACCCGACACGAAAGATCCGGTTGTGAACATCAGCGATCCAGAGGGAAAGGTGGATAGCAAGACGGATGGCGAACAGCATGATCCCGGCAGGGATGCTAACAGCTCCGGCACAGAGCAGACCATTCAAGGTGCGCCCACCAAGCCGGACGCGCCGGAGCATCCCGGCAAGACGGAGAAGGACCATGCGGCGGACGATGTGCCGGAAGCGGACCGCAATAAGGAAACGCCGCCCACCTACAAGCCGGAGCAGACTGAGGGAAAGCCACAGCCCACAGAGCCTGCGGGCGGCAGCACCAATGATGCCGGACAGGTGTATGTCCCCGGCTTCGGCTACATCACGCCCAGCGGTCCCAACGATGGCGGAACACTGAATGATATGTATGAGAACGGCAACAAGATCGGTATCATGGGCGGCTGACCTCGCCCTTCCAAGAGAGACACGGCTGAGAAACGGCCGTGTCTCTTTTTATCTTCACGACTGGAGGAATGCGTATGAAAAGGATCATATCCCTGCTGCTGGCATTGGTGATAGCGATATCCGCCGCCGTTCCCGCCTATGCCACAGGAGATGGTAACTTTGACGGCGGTGGAGGCAGCATGGGGGACGGTACCAAGACCAACTACTGGAATCCCGGCATGGACGGCGTGAGAGTGTCTATCGTGGATGCAGGTTCCCATTCTGTAGTGCGAACCCCTATTGACTTAACCAACAAGGTTCCTGTAGCAAATGTTGCTCACTTCGGAAAGGTGTCCAAGTTGTCTTACAATGCGGGACGAGGATTGTCCGTATCGGTCAGCGGGTATTCCTATCGAAACCCAAGTCAGAGTCTGCCCAAGATCATCTCTACGAGCAGCAGCAAAGCCAGCATTGCTGCCATCCGAAGCTATTTTACCGATGAACAGGTTATCCGTTCCATTGCTGGATACGCAGGAATGGACTTCGATACGCTCATTGGCGGAGACTACAAGCTGGTAGTAGAGCCGCTGGCCTATCTCTGCTATAACGGTCAGCAGTTCGCCATGACCGCCACGGAAGCGGCTCTGTATGACCAGATCGTCAATGGAGATCTCAGAAAGAAGCTGGGTACGCTCACCCACAAAAATCTGCCGCTGGCAATTTTCCTGGAGGAAGCGGATCTCGGCTACGCCGCATGGTCCGGCAGCCGCACGGAGAAGGCATCCAACGGCGACATCATCTCCTCTCTTGGTATCGGCATCGTCCGCTTCAATGAGGTGACCACACCGCCCGAACCCGGTGAATATGACTACGAATACCGCGTCAACACAGAAGTCATCACCTCCGTGGAGGTGCGCGGCGGACAGTCCGACCCGGACAACCCCGTATCGGTACGCTTTAATATTCAGGGCAGGACTTACACTGTCAGCAATGTCTACTACCCGGACGGCGACAGCCAGCTGGCATGGGTGCGCTGGCGTACTCCCGCGGAACCCTGCGTCATAACGATTTCCGTCAGCGTGTACGGCGGCGGCTCGGCGCAGGGTACCATCACCTGTAATATCGTGGATCTGGACGGCAATGACCCGCCCAATCCCCTGGCGGATGACCGCAACAACGGCTTCAGGCCGGCATCTGTTCCTCAAAAGGAGCAGGTGACCTCGGCATCCTGGGGCATCTGGTCACCGTGGTGGCAGGAGAATTGGGAGTGGGTAGAAAACTGGCAGAAATGCTGGCACACAGACCGCTGGACGGATGCGGACGGCAAGACCCACAGGGACCGCTGGTACCATTGGGTGGACAACGGCTGGTGGGAGGATCATGGTTGGTGGGAGTTTGACTACAACGGCTACTCCGCAAGCTTGGCCGGCAGTATGAAAATCACGCCGGACGAGAAGAGCCCCACAGCGACCGCATCCACGCTGAAAAGCGGCTATGGCGTTCAGGAGAAGGTGACCGCAAAAGTCACCACAAATCAGAGTGCGGCGGTGACGGCGGCGCAGAACGCTGTGACCTATTTCCCGGAGTTTGGCTATGAAAACTATTGGCGGCTGCTGGAGGCAGAAATCTCCGGGCGAAGCACGACCTTCCAATTCAAAGCCAACCCCTACAGCACCTACAACCGCCGTACCCACTTCACGCCCATTTGGTACCCGGACGGCAGCTATACGCCCTACACATGGCTTCTGGATTGCTGGACGCCGGCGGGAATGCTCTCCATGAACCTGACGGACAGCGTCACCATCCGCGGGAATCTTTGGGAGGAGTGGCATATTGCTCCCGCAAAACAACGATAGAAACGGAGGAATCTATGAACAACACAAAACGCAAACGCCTTTGTGCGGCACTGGTGCTGTCCCTGCTGTTGGTCTGCGTGATGGGAACCACGGCCTTCGCTGCCGGTACCGGCGATGTGGCCGGTGCGGTGGAAAGCACATGGCAGACGGCATCCGGTCAGATCAAGACCGTGGTGAACAATGTAGTCTTTCCCGCCATCGACCTGATCCTTGCGGTGTTTTTCTTCGCCAAACTCGGCACAGCTTATTTCGACTTCAGAAAAAGCGGCCAGTTCGAATGGACGGCGCCCGCCATCCTGTTCGCGTGCCTCGTGTTCACGCTGACAGCACCGCTGTACATCTGGCAGATCATCGGGATTTGAGGTGCAGGCAATGACTTTTTACGAACAGGAGCTTCGGAAGATCGTCGGAGAGCGGTACCCCGACGCCGCTTATGTGGGCAGAGCCTGCTATGTGCGTCTGAGCGATATGAACCGGGCAAAGATCCAATTTGTCACTGGAATCGTCTCCAATCAGTACAACGCCCTGCAGATGACAATTCTGAACCGCAGTGAAGGACAGGTGGATACCCTGCGCCTTCGCTTTTCGGATCTGCTGGGGACAAAGATGACCTCAAATCCCAACTTCCGAAATGGTGTAGAACCGCACATTTGGGATGACTATGGAAAGGTGAGCTGGTATTTGTATCACCCCACCCGGCAGGACTATGAGGCGCTGTCCGATGCGGTGTCAGGCTATCTGGAGGTATTTCAGGATATGAGCCAGTCCGCTGACCGGGCGTGGGAGCAGACAATGTAACAAAAGCGTGATTTGAAGGCCGTACCAGCTGTACGGCCTTTGCCATATCCCAAAGCAGCTGGTGCGGCCTCACCCGGAGGTGAAACCGATCAATGTTCATTTGGGATTTTGTTGCCGCCAAGGTGTTAGGTCAGATCGTGGACTGGTTCTACAGTCAAATCGTGGGCTTTCTCGGCAACTTCTTCGCAGAGATGGGAAACATGGGCGCGGAGCTCTTCACCATGGATTGGGTGCAGAGCATCGTGCTGTTCTTCTCCTATTTGGCATGGGCACTCTACGGCACAGGATTAGTGGTGGCCTGCTTCGAAACCGGCGTGGAGTATTCCAGTGGTCACGGCAACATCCGTGAGACCGCCCTCAATGCCATCAAGGGATTTATGGCTGTCAGCCTCTTCACCGTTGTTCCGGTCCGGCTTTATGAGCTGTGCGTTTCGCTGCAGGGGACCTTCACCGCGGCGCTCACCGGCTATGGGACTTCCATCGGGGATGTGGCCGGAGAGGTCATGAAGGAGTTCAACGCCGTGGAATCGATATCCAATCTGACGGTAGGGCCGCTGCTGGGCTTCGGCAGCATCACCAGCGGGATCATGATCCTGTTCTGCATCATCCTTATGGCGTATGCGATCATCAAGGTCTTCTTCGCCAATCTGAAGCGCGGCGGCATCCTGCTCATCCAGATCGCCGTGGGAAGCCTTTATATGTTCAGCGTCCCTCGCGGATATACGGACGGCTTTACCCAATGGTGCAAGCAGATCATCGGCTTATGCCTGTCGGCGTTCTTGCAGGCGACGATCCTTGTCGCCGGACTTATGGTGTTCAAGGATCATGCTCTGTTAGGGCTTGGACTCATGCTCTCTGCCGGCGAGATCCCCCGTATCGCGGGAGCCTTTGGACTGGATACCTCCACCAAGGCAAACCTCATGAGTGCTGTCTATACCGCGCAGGCCGCCGTCAATACCACGCGCACGGTCGTACAGGCGGTGGCGAAATGAGCAGACTGACGATGGGCAGCTTGTTCGATGGCATTGGTGGATTCCCTTTGGCCGCGATCCGCAGTGGCATCACGCCGGTGTGGGCGTCGGAGATCGAAGCCTTTCCCATTGAGGTGACAAAGCTGCGCTTCCCCGATATGCTCCATGTGGGCGACATCACAAAGCTGCATGGTGCGGAGCTGCCGCCCGTGGACATCATCTGCGGGGGCAGCCCATGCCAGGATCTGTCTGTTGCCGGCGCAAGGGCAGGTCTTGCGGGGGCTCGTTCCGGCCTTTTTATGGAGCAGATGCGAATCGTGCGCGAAATGCGGTTGGCAGAGAAAGCCCGTGGTCGGGAGGGTGTCAACATACGGCCGCGCTGGATGTGTTGGGAGAATGTGCCGGGTGCTTTTTCAAGCGGGACACCGAAGTACGAGGATTTTCGGATCGTGCTGGAGGAGATCGTGCGGATCTGCTTTCCCAATGAGCTTATCCCAAGCCCCTATCCTTACGCATGGCCTGACGCCGGTGAGCTCACGGCAGGCGGTGCGTTTTCTCTTGCATGGCGCTGTCTGGATGCGCAATTTTGGGGCGTCGCGCAGCGTCGCAAGCGCATTTTTCTCCTTGCTGACTTCGCCGGACCGCTTGCGCCGCAGCTTTTATTTGATGCATTTGGCGAAACGGAAAACTGCGGGAAGGAGGTCACATAGATGTACCGATTCGATGCAAACGGGCAGCTGATGATGCTTGAATTGGAAGCAGCCGAAGGGACCGGGGCTCCGCCCAAGCGCAGACCGGGCAAACCGGACTCCGAACTGATTTCGATCCCGTATTTCCACCTGGATCTGGTATCCGGTTCTGTCGACCTCTTCGGGCAGCGCCACTGGGATCTCCGATCTCCATGGCGCAAAGGGAAACGCCCCCTCAATACCGGGGCTGCGCCCCGTATTCCGATCCGAGTCCCGCTCTCCGGCATACTGGAGGCAACCCCGGCGCAAAAGTATTATCTGTCGAAAGTCGCCTGCATTGGCATCCTGCGCCGTGCCTTTGAGCGCGGAAAGGAGTTGCCCCAAAAGCTGGAACGGGCATTGAGAATTCAGGCGGGGCTCATGCGCCCGGACGGACAGCCCACAGGATTAGAAGCGTACCACATCAACCAGCGAGACGAGGGCATCGACCTGCACGGCGTGTCAGGCGCATTGTTGGCAACGACGAATATGCAGATGCAGACCTTCGTGACGCAGCCGGACGATGCTGTGGAGGGTTTTGACGGCTACAACGGCGACCTGACCGGCGATGTAGCGGCCACGCTCGGCGTCAACTGTGGGATGTCCACCGGCAGGAATGGCGTCATGGCCTTTGCCGCCAATCAACGGGACGAGGTGCGCGACCTTCACGATGTAGCTGGTGCGCTGGGCGCACAACCAGGGATGAAACAGCAGACCTTCATCGCTGCCGCTTTTTCGGCGGGTCAGGGCAGCAAAGCAGGAGGTGTTGGCTATCAGGAGGAATGTTCTCCTACGCTGAAAGCGGCGGAAAGCGGCACGAACATGGTGCCGTCCGTTTTGTGCCTCAACGACCAGGGCGGCAGCGTGATGGATTGCTCTGAAAATGTATCCGGCACGCTGCGGGCGCAGGAGCATGGACACCAGCCTCTCGTGTTTGATAATCATGGGAAGGACAGCCGTTTCCGCGGTCCCGTGCAAACGGCACAGACCGTATCCTCTTTCTTTGGAATGGGAGGAAACAACACTTCTCTTGTCGAGCAGGAGGCAGATGCCATCTGCATTGCAGGCAATACGGTCGACCGGCAGCCGCAGAACGGCGGCAACGGTCTTGGCTGTCAGGATGACTTGGCGTATACTTTGACTGCCACAGATCGGCACTGCATTTATGCCCGTCAGCGGGTGGATGAGTTCAAGAACGGCGAGGTGGTCAGTACCCAAAGTGCCCGCCAGCATAAGGACGCCACCGACCTTGTCGTGGATGTGGCAGGACTTGACTGCCGCAATGCTGCCGAGAACGGGGATTTATGCGGGACTCTCCAGAAAGGAACTTCCGGCAGTTCCCTCAACTCCATTCATCCGATCCGCAACGGACTGCTTATCCGTCGTCTTACTCCGCTGGAGTGTGAAAGACTGCAGGGATTCCCGGACGGCTGGACGGATATACCCGGTGCTTCGGACAGTGCCCGTTATAAAGCGTTGGGCAACAGTGTGGCGATACCCTGCGTGGAGTTTATCATGTCGCAGATCGCCGCCGCGCTTTTATAAAGCACAGCGTTGACAACGGGGGTTAAGCTGGGGTATAATATCCCTGAAAGACGAGGTGAGAGACATGGATAACAGGGAGCAGCTAAGGCGCATCACGGAAC
>ULVA01061969.1_pt1 | contig 16998 bp, 15 predicted proteins | sample 1958811 | NCBI WGS metagenome assembly ULVA01 (sample SAMEA4835768, study PRJEB28245) | human gut metagenome | biome: gut microbiome; material: fecal sample | place: Denmark | collected 2008
TGTGTTTCTTTTTAATCTTTCTGATTTTTCCTAATCCTTTTCTCATATCTATTCCTTTTTACATATCTATTCCTTTTTACATATCTATTCCTTTTTTCGGGCTGCAAAGGTATAGCTTATTTAGAATTTGTACAATACCTAGAAATTGTGATTTTCACATTTTTTATACTTAGAAGTTGGTATCAGATTGATAGGCTCAGATTCCCATATCCTAATAAATGAGTAGTCTTTTCGTGGTTTTACGGAGTTTAGTTTGGTAATTTCACATAAAAGCCGTAACTTTGCAACATAAATCAAACAGAAACTTTATAATAATGAAGAAACTGATTCTTAGTGCTGCTCTTCTGGCAGCATCTCTGGCATCCCAGGCCCAGCAGGGACCGCTGTGGATGCGCTACCCTGCCATCTCACCGGATGGCTCTACCATCGCCTTTGCCTATAAGGGCGATCTCTATTGCGTTCCAGCCAATGGTGGCGAGGCACGCCAGTTGACGACCCATGCTGCTTACGACTCCCAGCCTATCTGGAGCCCTGACGGCAAGAAGATTGCCTTTACTTCCAACCGAGAAGGCAGCCTGGATGTTTACGTCATCTCTGCCAAGGGCGGTGCGCCAACCCGACTCACCACTCACAGCGGCAAGGAGACTCCAATCGCCTTCAAGGACAACGACCATGTACTCTTCTCTGCCAACATCATGCCTACAGCCCAGAGTAATCTCTTTGCTGCCAATGAATTCTCACAGGTTTACGAGGTAAGCACTGAGGGCGGTCGTCCTAAGTTGTATTCCGTTCTTCCGATGGAGAACATCAGCATCAACAAGAAGGGTCAGGTGCTCTATCACGACAAGAAGGGTTATGAGGATGCATGGCGCAAGCACCATACTTCTCCTATCACCCGAGATATCTGGATGCTCGACAATGGAAAGTACCGGAAGCTTACTACCTTCAAGGGCGAGGACCGCAACCCGGTATGGGCTGCCGACAACCAGAGCTTCTACTATCTCAGCGAGCAGGATGGTTCCTTCAATATCTACCGCCGCAACATCGCAAGCGGAAAGGATACCCAGATTACCCAGCAGAAGAAGAATCCTATCCGTTTCCTCACTTCTTCTAACGATGGTCTGCTCTGCTATGGTTTCGATGGCGAAATCTATACCGTAAAGGAAGGTGCACAGCCTCAGAAGGTCAGCATCTCCATCACTACAGACAACGATGAACCAAGCCTCATCCGCAAGGTGCAGTCTTGGGGTGCTACCGAGATTGCCCTTTCTCCAGATGCCAAGGAGGTGGCTTTCGTGATGCACGGTGATGTATATGTTACATCTACAGAATACAAAACCACCAAACGAATCACCGATACTCCTCAGCAGGAGCGCAACCTGAGCTTTGCTCCTGATGGCAGAAGTCTGGTCTATGCTTCTGAGCGCAATGGCGTATGGCAGATTTTCCAGGCTAAGATCAAGAACGAGAAGGAGAAGAACTTTACTTACAGCACCGAGGTAGAAGAGGAGCAGCTCACCAAGACCAATGTTACTTCTCAGTATCCTGCCTACAGTCCTGATGGCAAGGAGGTGGCTTTCTATGAGGATCGTGCTACCCTCCGCATCATCAACCTGAAGTCGAAGGAAGTGCGCACCGTGCTCGATGGCAAGTACAACTATTCTTACTCTGATGGCGACATCTGGTTTGAATGGAGCCCAGACAGCAAGTGGCTTATGTGCAGCTACATCGGTAATGGCGGATGGAACAATACAGATATCGCCGTAGTAAAGGCTGATGGAAAGGAAGTGCACAATATTACCGACAGCGGTTACAGCGACAGCAACGGCAAGTGGGTACTCGGAGGAAAGGCTATTCTCTTCGAGAGCGACCGTGCCGGTTATCGCAGTCACGGTTCATGGGGTGCTGAATATGATGCCTATCTCATGTTCCTCGACCTCGAAGCCTACGACCGCTTCCGCATGTCTAAGGAGGAACTCGAATTAGCCGAGGCCAACAAGGACGAGAAGGAGAAGAAGGCTGACGAGAAGGAGGAGAAGAAGAAGGAAAACAAGAAGAAGAAAGAGGAGAAGACCGGAAAGATTGAGGTGGATAAGGTGAAACCTCTCGAACTCGACTTCGAGAACTGCCGCGACCGCGTGGTCCGTCTTACCGTCAACTCATCCAATATGGGTGATGCCATCATCGACAGCAAGGGAGAGAAGGTTTATTACCAGGCAGCCTTTGAAGGTGGCTACGACCTCTGGTGCCACGACCTGAAGGAAGGCAGCACTACCCTGATGATGAAGGGTATCGGTGGCGGCGGCTTCGTTGCCGACAAGGATATCAAGAATCTCTTCCTCTGCAATGGCAGCAGCATCAAGAAGATTGACCTGGGCAGCAAGGCTACTACCAACATCGCCTTCGAGGCTCCATTCAACTACAAGCCTGCCGAGGAGCGCCAGTATCTCTTCGACCATGTATGGCGCCAGGTAGCTGACAAGTTCTACGATCCTAAGATGCAGGGTGTGGATTGGGAATACTACCGCAAGGTGTATGAGAAGTTCTTACCTTATATCAACAATAACTTCGACTTCGCTGAGATGTTGAGCGAGATGCTGGGTGAGCTGAATGCCAGCCATACCGGTTGCCGTTATTATGCCAGTGGCGCTTCTCTTTCTACCGCAGCTCTCGGTGCCTTCTTCGATCCGAACTACGAGGGTGACGGCTTGAAGATTCAGGAAGTCATCAAGCGTGGTCCTTTCGCAGTGAAGAAGAACGAGGTTACAGCCGGCTGCATCATCGAGAAGATTGATGGCGAGGCTATCAAGGCGGGTAAGGATTACAACGCATTGCTCGACGGCAAGGCTGGCAAGAATGTACGTCTCACCATCAAGAACACCAAGGGCAAGACTTTCAACCTCACCATCAAGGCGATTTCGCTGGGTGATCAGCAGGAGCTTCTCTACAAGCGCTGGGTGGATAGAAACCGTGCCATCGTGGATAGTGTATCAAAGGGCAGAATCGCATACGTTCATGTCAAGGCGATGAACAGCGAGAGCTTCCGCACCGTATATAGTGAACTCTTGAGCGACAAGAACCGCAACAAGGATGCCGTAATCGTGGATGAGCGCCACAATGGTGGTGGCTGGTTGCACGATGACCTCTGCACCCTGCTCAGCGGCAAGCAGTATCAGGAGTTTGTGCCTCATGGAAAGGTTGTGGGCAAGGATCCATTCAACAAGTGGACCAAGCCATCCTGCGTTCTGATCTGCGAGGACGACTACAGCAACGGTCATGGTTTCCCATGGGTATATAAGGAGTTGGGCATCGGTAAGCTGATTGGTGCACCGGTGGCTGGAACAATGACTGCCGTATGGTGGGAGACCTTGATGGACCGCAGCCTGGTATTCGGTATTCCACAGGTAGGTTGCCGTGACATGCGTGGCACCTTCGGCGAGAACACCACCCTCTATCCAGACGTAGAGGTGTATAATTCTCCAGAGGATTACATCACCGGTCATGATACTCAGCTCATCAGAGCCGTAGAGGAAATGATGAAGAAGTAAAGAAAGGAATTATTCCGAAAAATCATCTTATACATCAAAAGAGCGTGATCGCCAAATGAGGCTATCACGCTCTTTCTTTGTTAACATTAAAATATTCGAAGATGAAAGAAATTTAGCAAACTTTCTTCTTTCGCTCACAATAGCGTTCGCATTGAGCACAAATGTCATATCCCAGCATGGCACCCAGGATGAAATCCTCCTCCGGTGTAAGCTGGCATAAGGGTTTGGTAACAATCATGCGGATAGCATCCAGGCATTCCTTCTTACCAAAGAAGAGATTCAGACGGTCGTTGCCAACCGGCTGGATGATGTAATCAATGTTCTGACGCTCTAATCTTGTTATGGCAAAAGACTCATATTTCCTGTTGAAGGTGTAGAGCACCAGACGGCGCACGCCCTTCTTATATTCATATATATGATTCATCAGAACCTTCAAATCTACTGGTGTTGCGATTTCCTGCTGCATACTATCCGAATTAATTGTTTTTAAATCAAGAATCAGAGAATTCCGTCATTCTCCAATTCTTGAAAAATATTTTTCTTAAATTATAACGCTGGTTTGATGGCCTCAATCCAGGCATCTATACGCTCCTCAGTCTTGTCGTCCTCGTTCACCTCGTCGAGTGCGAGTCCCAGGAACTTGTCGTCCTCAACAGCCTCACTGTCATCATAGGTGTATCCATCTGTAGAAACACCAGGCAATACAGTAGCACCAGCCTCAACAGCGGCATCATAGAGTTCCTTCATGCCGCCGCAGAACGTATCGGGGTAAGACTCGCTGTCGCCACAACCAAACAGGGCCACGGTCTTGCCAGCCAAGCCGGCACTCTTCAGCGTCTTCACGCCATCATACCAGTCATCCTGCATCTCGCCGGCACCCCATGTAGAAGTACCGAGAATGAGATTCTCATGACTTGCGATAGTAGCATCATCGATGTTAGCTACATCTACAGCTTCCACGCCCAACTTAGAGGCGATGGTTTCGGCAATCGACTGGCATGAGCCAGTGGAAGAGCCATAAATTACGATAGTTGTTTTCATTTGTCCTTAATCTCTTTTAGTTACATTTATTTTCGGGTGCAAAGATACAGCCTTTTCCCTTTATCTGCAATACCTAAAAATGATGGTTTCGGGAAAATACCTAGATATGGGGATAGGAGAAAAGGTTTAGGATGGTTGATCCTAAAAAAAAATAGTATCTTCGCAGCAAATATCAATGACCAATATCCTAAGTATATCCTTACACTTGATGAAGACCCTACTGCCGATTACAACGGTATCAAGAGAATCAATGCCATAAGATAGCTGATGGGAGAAACAGAGTTGAACCAAAAGAAAGTTTGGAAGTGACCTCATAGAGGTCACTTCTTCGTTCTGTTGGGTGCTTTCAGCCAGATATTCTGAGTATATCGCATACCTCTCAGATAGTGACACCAAGAATAACTGAAAACCTTATTTCGCAACCAAGAATATTCGAAAAATACCCTGTTGACTGCTTTAACCCTGAATTGTCCAGAATATGCAGCAGGATTCTTCACTGTCCAATACCAACAGTTGTGTAGGGTGATTGTGTTACGAGACACCAATGGAGCCTCATGCATCTTAGCCTTGAACCCGTTTGATGTCACCGGAGCATCTGCCACATCATAATTCCACCGTGCCCTTCCACTTCCACCATCCAAGGATTTGTTTGTTATAGTCACATCAGAAACATTCATTGTATAGCTTTCGGATATTGAGCCTCCTGCACTAAATCCAGCACTTGGTACAATGCGGAGCGACCTTTAGCCTTGTCATGCCCTGGATACGTCGGGTAATATATGTACGTAATTGTCTGCGCCTTTGTCATGGAATGAATATCGTTTGAGCCACCGTTGGTATTGGGCTCGCTTACAACAGCTTGTTTTTCTATCCATGTGGCTACGGCATCTGCAAATAAACCATATGTGTAAAGCGTGTGCTCTTGGGAAAGATTGGCTTCTGCAAGCTCTGTCCTTGTGGTATCACCGTCCTCTGTGATTACCACTGACGATATTTGAGCCTCATCTGAGTCGTTCAGATCTTCGAGATGCATTTCTCCTCCCTTCTTATTGAAAGCATAAATATCATTGAAGTGCCCATTACCATCATCGTCGTCATAGTCGTGCATAAGCGCATCTCCCAGTTTATATTTTTTTAGTCTTTCCATTGTGGCCTTCGACGGTTCAGTTATGGCTATTACGCCTCCTTTGTCATAAACCTGTTTCACTTTCTCCAACATATCGCCATCAATGGTCAAGGCGGTTTCGTTGTCGAGAACCACCACCCTCACGCTATTGTCATTTATTGACACGTTCTTTGTCAGGCGGTTTACAAGAGCAGAACCTGCTTCCTTAAAATTGTTACCCAACACTGCCGTTGGCAAATTGAGCTTAACGGAAAGTTGATCGGTCTTTGGCAGGACTTCTCCTGTTGGTGCGTCAAGTTCTTCCCAAGATTCGCTATCATCAGAACATGAGCAACATAACGAAGTCAACATTACCAAACACAACACGGACTTTACAAAAAACTTCATTTTCATTCTTATATTATAGTTCATATTTTAAAGAATTAAATGATTAAAGAATTCACTGGCAGCCTTATCAAGATTTTCTGCCTATTTTAAGTTGAACGTAAATTTATTCTTATAGTCTCGATTCACACAGACCGTAGCCTTGCGCTGAGAAAGATTATACACCACCGACCACTGGGTATGGCTCGTAGGATTGCCCGGAGTTTCTGCCTGACTCACGCCATTGAGCAGATTCATGGCTCCTTCCTCAGACAACTGATTGTTGTTCTGCTTGATGACGAATTCCATCATGTCATAGCGGGTCTTGCCGTGGTTCGAGAGCTTCGGACCTTTATCAGAACATGCCATAGTTTCAGATACATAGAAGTTGCTGGCATAGCGCTTTTCTATCACCTCACGGGTGTTTGGTAAAATGTCAGGATATTTAAAATAAGTCTTGCCATCCTCACCCGTATATTCATCGTCTATGTAAATCTTGCTCTGATGATCCTTGTCATACACGAATTCTACGATGGCATAACGGCCCGTGGCATCTGCCATGTAGAAATGATAGTTGCCGTCGTTATCCGGTATCCAGAGGTCATATCCGTCCAGAATCTTGAGAGCTTCATCCACAGTTCTGGCATGATCCAACATCATGCGCAAGGCAACGGTTGTAGTCAATTTCTTTCCCGTACTAGCCTGCTGGGTCGGTTTGCCGTCGAGATGGAGCACGGAAACGGCAAAGCCAGCCTCGTTCATACCGTCCATCAGGAGATATGGGAATGCCATGATATAGGATAGGTCTTGCGTCTTATTCTTCTCAAACTCAGCCTTGTTATATAGGATGTAATGCCAGAGATCCTGTCGGTAACCTATCCAGTAGGCATCCACCATACTGATGGATTTCAGTCCGCCTTCGGGTGCCGTGCGAACCAGGGCAGCTGCTATCGGTTCGTTATCATGGGAGTAATCAAAGTTGCGCCCCATCAGATAATCGCCCGTATCGGGTGTCGTCACGGCAAAGGCACTGCAGCCTGCATCCAGCTTAACCCTTGCCTTGAGCCAGGATGGCGTCTTGTCGCAGAGGGTTTTCAATACGGCACCAATCAGATGGGTGTTGTCGGTGAGATTGAATCCTGATATGGTAGGGAGTTTATAATCCTCCGTATAGTTAAGATAGAAGAATCTTCCGTCTTTCAAGTCCTGGATAGACCTTACCATCTCCAGTTTCTTGGCATCGGTCAGCAGACTGGCCGGTACGTCCTGATAGTGAGCCTGGTTGTATACTTCTTCAGGGTTATCATCGCTGCACGAAGACACCATAACCATGAAGAAGGTAAAGCAGAAAGTTAAGCATGCAAACATTAGCCACTGAATGCGCTTGCTGTTGAAAGTATTGTTTCTTTTCATAATTAGTGATATTTAAAAGATGAATGATTCATTTTATTTTTCAATGCAAAAGTAATGGAAAATAAGGTTCGATATGGGAAAAAATAACCTGAAAAATACTGATTTTTTAGGAAAACGGGAAAAAATAACCTCAAAAGCCGTCAAAATCACAGATTTTTATTATCTTTGCACAATAATAAAGCAATGCCAAGCAAAGCTAAGCAATGCAAGGTAATGCTAAGCAATTCATCTATCAATAATGAATATATCCCTACGGAGTATGAAAGCAAAGAACTCAATAAGAACCAAGTTACGCAGGTTGGAATTCTCCTTGCTGAAGAGGGAATCCAATTACCTCGATCGCCAGCGCCAGTGGCTTCTGGTATGTTTTGCCGTGATGCTTTATCTAGGCATCCTGTCTAATATCCTGGGGTTGTCGGGAGCCTTCGATCCATTTTTTACAGCATCTAACATCGTCTTTCTGGTAGTTGTGGTGTCCTCGTTCGCTGCCTATCTCTTGGGTAAGATAGGGGTGGTGAAAGGGATAACCTTCCTTGCAGTAGCAACCCAGGTTTTCATAGGCATGGATATTCTGTATAGTGCCTTCGTGCCTACATTGAAAGATAATACGATGGTAATTCTCATCAACATGCTCATTCTTGCCGGCAACATGTTTTTCTCGCTGGCAGCTTATCAGGCTCGTCTTACCCGCTGGCTGGTAGGCATAGCCTTGGGAGTTTATCTAGTCTGTGTGATAGTTACGGGCAATGAATCGCTGCGTAATTATTTCTTTATGATGCTGTTGATACTGCTGTTTATCAGTGTGCTGAGTCTGGGCATTGCCCGAAATGGCGAGTATCTGGTAAATGCCAATAAAATATTGCAGCGAGAAGAGAAGGAACTGCTCCAGGTGTTGAGAATCAACAAGAAGCAGATTAAGGCATACGTGGCATTGGCCAAGGAGCGGCATGATGTGAAGCAGACCGAGCATTTGCTGGATTTGCTGGGTGAGGCATCGCAGAAGAATGTGATAGATAATGTATTGCAGTATATTCAGACCCGGGAATTGAGCAAGCAGAATCTGGAGCGTGTTTTTCCGGAATTGAGTTCATCTGAAAGGGAAATCTGTTATCTCATCCTGCAGAATAAGAAGTTGAGTGAAATCGGTATCCTGCTCAATAAGACAGAATCCAATATCACCACCCAACGTGGCAATATCCGAAAGAAGCTGGGGATGAATCCTTCTGATAATCTGCAGAAGGTATTGGAAAAGAGGATAAGGGAATGAAAGATTTTGCAGCGATAGATTTCGAAACGGCCAACCAGCAGCGTACAAGCGTCTGCTCGGTGGGCATTGTGATAGTGAGGGATGGCGAGATAGCAGACAGCTTCTACAGCCTCATCAAGCCCGAACCGGAGTATTACTCTTATTGGAACACCCGGGTTCACGGGTTAACTCTTGAAGACACGATGAATGCGGATGTCTTCCCGAAAGTCTGGGCAGAGATAGCGCCCAAGATAGAAGGTCTGCCCCTGGTAGCCCACAACGCCCCCTTCGATGAAGGCTGCCTGAAGGCCGTATTCCAGATGTATCAGATGGAATATCCCGGCTACGAATTCCACTGCACCTGCCGTGCCTCCCGAAGAAAGCTAGGTTCTCTCCTCCCCAACCATCAGCTCCAGACCGTAGCCGCCTATTGCGGTTACGACCTCACCCTGCACCACAATGCCCTGGCTGATGCCGAAGCCTGTGCCTGGATAGCAAGAGAGCTGCTATAAATAACAGTCTATATCTTGCCGATAAAGTATAAAAAAGCATAATTTCGGCAGAATATAACATACTATATTTTGCCGAAATCGTTATTTTTTTATATTTTTGCACAAAATATCAAATACAAGAAAATAATAGGAAAGGAAGAAAATATGATTGTAGGAAGAAAAGAAGAAATAGCAGAACTTGATAAGCTGTACTATAGCGACCGCCCCGAATTCGTAGCAATATATGGACGTCGTCGTGTAGGAAAGACATTCCTTATCAAACAAGCACTGAAAGATCGCATCACCTTTCAGCATACAGGCGTGTCGCCTGTTGACCAAGATAACGACAGAAACAGACTGAAAACACAACTGGAAAGTTTCTATTATGCCCTTCTCAACCAAGGATTGGAAGGTTATAAGATGCCCAAGTCCTGGATGGAAGCGTTCTTCTTGCTCGAACAGTTGCTACAAGACCAAGACAATGGCGAACGACAAGTCATCTTTATCGACGAACTTCCGTGGATGGATACCCCCCGTTCCGGATTTCTTCCAGCCTTCGAGAACTTCTGGAATGGCTGGTGTAGTGGCAGGGACAATATCATGCTTGTGGTTTGCGGTAGTGCTACTTCCTGGATTCTCAGTAATCTATCAAGAAGCAAAGGAGGACTCTACGGACGCTTGACTGCAGAAATCAAGCTCTCACCCTTCACTCTGAAAGAATGCGAAGAGTATTTCGAGCATGCTAACATCCAAATGAGTCAATACGACATCCTGCAAAGCTATATGGTCTTTGGAGGAATACCTTATTATATGGGGTACTTCCAAAAAGGGTTAAGCTTCGAGCAAAATGTAGATAAGATTCTTTTTGACAATAGACCTAGACTGAAAGATGAGTTTAACAGGCTTTTTGCTGCAATCTTCAACAATCCGGAAGATAGCAAAAAGGTAGTACGTTTATTGGCAACCCGCCATTCCGGTTTCACTCGTGAAGAAATCAGCCAAGCCACAGGTCTCCCTCTGGGAGGAGGTTTGTCTAACACCCTTGCAGCTTTGGCTGAAAGTGATTTCATCACAAGCTATTCGCCATACGGGATGCCCAAAAGTACAACATACTATAAACTGATAGACAACTTCTGTCTCTTTTGGCAGAAATACGTAGAACCCCATGGAAAGGAAAACGGTTTTGTAAGCGACAACATGACTTCTGATGTATTAAAAGCATGGCATGGAGTGGCCTTCGAAGAAGTTTGCTGGCAACATTTCCAGCAAATCAAGCAGGCTCTTGGAGTTGCTGGCGTAAAAACCTCGATCTCTGCATGGAACGTGAAAGGAACAGAGGAGAAAGAAGGCACCCAAATTGACCTGCTGATCATCAGAAACGACAATGTAGTAAACTTATGCGAGATGAAATTTGCCAGCGCTCCTTATACCATCAGCAAGGAAGAGGAACAGCGCTTGCGCCATCGCATAGAATCCCTAAAAGCAACGCTTTCTCCCAAGCAGTCCATTCATCTCACGATGATTACAACCTATGGGGTGGCGTATGGCAAGCATAGTGGAATAGTTCAAAAGGAAGTTAAAATGGAGGATTTGTTTAAATAAAACAGACGCAGAGTCCTGCTGGCTGTAATGCCAGCAGGACTCTACGCTTTTAAAATTATCGAAAATATCCATAAAAGAATGCTACAATCAACACACCACTTCCTCCATTCTCACCAACTTGCCAGCGACAAACTGCATGATGATTTTATGGAGCGTTGTACCTTGGCGCAGAGCCTCAACCCTTGGAGCCATAGCATATCGCTTGATCTGTTCCTCTGCCTCTTGCCATTGTACTTCCGCCTTGGAAAGTTTGCCATCCTCAGGCTTTGCCTCATAATCTTTCTTCGGCAACACCTTCAGTTCCAATATATAACTATGTTTGGTTGCATAATGGGTAAGGTTTGGCAAAAGAAAAAAGTCACAATAACCATGATTCAATTCCAGCTCAGGAGCGGTATAATAGTAATTGTTCAAATTCAGATATGCCATGAAGAAACCTTGAAGATTGCGCTCCGACTCGATACCGTCACGAACAGATGAGACATCCTCATACGCCTTTGCCATTGCCTCCAAAGCATCACGCCACTTCCCCTCAAGAGCCATGTAAGTAAACAGTATCTTCATCTGATTTAAGTCCACAAACTTTTCCTCCTGATATTGTTCCAACAAATAGCCATAATACTGCTTACGAACATTATTGTTTGGAATACCCAATATCTGCATATCACCGAAAGTATCCTTTATAGTAAGCATACCATAATAGAACAGCAGACTGGTGAATGTTTGAGGATTAGTCAACCTACTGGCAGGGAATGTCTCTTCCAGGGTTGTCACAATCTGCCCCGTCTCAGCTATCGTACGGATGACACCCTTGCGGTCGCCATCCAACTTATCCAACAGAAGAAGTTTCTTCATTTTATTATAATCAGTCCTCGTGTTTGGATCTATCATCAGGTCAGGTGCTTGTCCATAGTCCATATAATTTCGGAGATAATAAATGACCATATCACAATTGAACACCTTGCTTTGAGTTTCCAGAGCTTTCTTGGAGAAACAATAGTTATCGTACCAAGGTTTCATCTCGTCTATCATCACCTCGATATCACTTGTTGCAGGAATCCCCCCCACCTCTTTATAATAAGCAAACATCTTGCGTACTTCTTCCAAAGAAAAGCCTAACATCTGATTGAACTCCGGTTTGGTGGAGATATGCCAGCCAATATTGAATCCACTTGTCACATCGTCCAAGGTAACAGGACTGACACCAGTGATGAAAATACGCTCAAACATACCCTTGAACTTCTTGAAGACATCACGATAGAAGCCATCGGCATGGGTGATTGCCCAATATACATTCTCACCTTGTTCGTTGAGCACGGTATTGGTGAAATTGTCATATTCATCGATTATCAGATAGAGAGGAATGCCCTTGGTCGCAGTCTCATCTTGAAGCAAAGCCAGTTTCTCCGTAGCTGAATCCGTTTTAAAGAACTTCTCCTTAAAATCTGTCAGATAAAACTCTTGGTAAATTCGCATGAAGCCATCCAATTTGACACGCAAATACATATCGAAGTTTTCCTCCAACTTGTCAATACTACCACCTACATACGAGAAATCAAGGTGAAGAACCTGATACCTTCCCTGTAAGGGAGTAGGATGCTTACCTACCCATAAATCACCAAAAAGAGTTTGGAATTTCTCTTTCTTGCTACAATCATAATAAGCATGGAGCATACTCAGGAATATGCTTTTACCGAACCGACGTGGACGGATGAAGATGATGTTGCTAGGCTGGTTTTCCAACAAAGGCAGATACATCGTCTTATCCACATAATATTGATTTTGTTCTATAACAGCCTCAAAGTCATTGATACCATAAGGCAAACGTTTCACATTCTGCTTCATAATTGCTCCTTTTCTAATTGAGTAAGTGGTTACGACAGAAATCTATCAGATATAGCCAATATCGTACTTCATTCTGTCTCAGGATACACTATCTTCTGCAAAGATAAACAAAAAGCATGAAACCCGCAAAAGATTTCGTACTTTTTATATGTTTTTGAGTACCATTTATGAGTAAGCTACGTTTTTGCATCAAGCAGAATGGTTGGTAACGCAGAGGTAGCACCAGTTGATACCGTGGCTCCAGATACTCCTTCAGATACAACAGAAGTTGGCACTCCTATCCTGCCACAGGCTACCACTGAGAATTCTACTCAGCAGGAGAATACTACAGAAACAACTCCGCAAGCCAAAAGTTTAAACCTATTAAACATTCCCAGTTTTTGACATTTGTGTCATTTTTCGGGAATGAACACACGAAAAGCCATTGACATCTTACTTTTTGGGGCTTACTTTACGAGATTTTGAAAGCAAAAGCCCTCAAAGGAGCCGATTTATTCCCGATTTTGTCATTAATGACACTTTTCGGGAATAAAATTCTTTTTTCCCGATAAATAGCGTACCTTTGCATTCCCGAAAGTTGACACTAATGACACTTTTCAGGAACGACTATGATTATAAAAAGAGATTATTATTTACAGCAACTCATATCGAGCAAGTCTAACAATCTCATAAAGATTGTAACTGGAATTAGATAGCGATAAGAAGAAAGCTGCATACCTCCGATCTTTACACGAAACAGTGTATCTCAAAGATATAATAGAGAGGAACAACTTGAAGAACAGCGAAGAATTCATGGAGTTGATGCGTGTGATGGCTTCATGTATAGGTTCTCCGTGCAATCCTAATAAGTTGGAAAATACATTCAAAAGTGTAAAGAATGAAACGCTTGACAGAAAAACCATATCCAAATACCTTTCCTACATGGAAGATGCTTTTCTTATAGAGAAGTCAATGCGATATGACATAAAGGGCAGAAAATATATAGGTACACTTTCGAAATACTATTTCCAAGACATCGGACTACGCAATGCCTTACTGAATTTCAGACAAGTGGAAGAGAATCATATCATGGAAAACGTCATATACAATGAGCTTCGTTTACGAGGTTTTTGCGTTGATGTGGGTATGGTAGAGGCAAGGACTGCAAAAGAACGCAAACAACTGGAAGTGGATTTCGTTGCAAATATGGCAGACCGTAGATATTATATCCAATCAGCATTTACAATGCCTGATGATGCAAAAAGAGAGCAAGAATGCGCTTCATTAAAAAGAATCGACGATTCCTTTAAGAAGATAATCATAATGCGCGATGACATAAAACCATATCATGACAACAATGGCTTTTATATTGTCGGGTTAATGGATTTCTTGCTAAAGCCAGATTTGATGGAACAATTATAGAAATCGGAGAAAGAATCCATTCGTCATGAGTGGACTCTTTCTTTTGAAAATCATAGCTTACTTATTATTACATGGTTGGGTACCTTACATTCCCCAATTTTTTGGGGAATGTTTCCACATACTTTCCTCATTTTCCACACCATCTACTTTTGGTACAAAAAACATAAACATCTGATAATCAACGCATATTATTTTCTCGTTTCTTTTTGGCACACAGATTGCGACTATGATTAGTGGGTTCGACAACGAATCCACAAAGAAAGAAAGTAAGTAACATTAAATAGTAATAATTTAAAAAATATACGATTATGAAGAAGTTTATGTTTGCAGCTATCGCAGCTATGGTAATGGTTTCAGTAAGCAACGTTTTTGCATCAAGCAGAATGGTAGGTAACGCAGAGGTAGCACCAGTTGATACCGTGGCTCCAGATGCTCCTTCAGATACAACAGAAGTTGGCACTTCTATCCAGCCACAGGCTACCACTGAGGATTCTATCCAGCAGGAGAATACTCAGGAGGAGACAACTCAGCAGCAGGAGGCTACTGAGACAGAGCAGCAGGCAAATGCTGAATAAGAAATCACAAGAGAGTTTCTGTAGAGTTCAATTGAGTTCATTTTGCAGACGACATATTAGAATAATAAGAAAAGCGCAGAATCCTGCTGGCAGTGATGCCAGCAGGATTCTACGCTTTTTGAGTAATAATAGTTTAGAAACTTACTCTACTCAATCATTATTAACAAACTGTAGAACTCTCTTTCTTTGAATACCATAGTTAAAACTCTGCGTACCTGTCATGCCTGCAAAATTCACAGCTACTAACTTTCCATATTCGTTCACCACAGGACTACCACTGGAACCAGGCAAGCTAGGAATCGTGTACATAATCTTATCATTATCAGATTTTTGCGAGATGGTACCACTTGTAATCTGAGCCTTGATTCCTTGCGATGTATTAGACAGTGTAAATCCTGCATTAAAACCAATCATATAAAGCTTCTGTTCAGTTTGCAATTCATCCTTATCAGTAGGAGCAAACAAATTCTTAACCTTGTCTAAAAAGCCTTGCTCTTCATCTTTATCAGAAACCGCAAATACATATTTGCCATCTGGCGTTTGCTTACTCTTCAATTGCAACATTGCCAAATCCACATTTTCTTTATCAGAAACTGAAGTCATTACACAAGGAATAAAATCTGACATTTTAGTAACAAAAGTATTATTATAGGCAATACCCAATTCGCAAACAGGTTCCACTTTCAATTCACTCAGGTCCAGATTTTTAAGACTATTTTTTATTTCCGTATCTCCATCATACGCTTCCTTCAACTCTGCTTGTTCCTGTTCAATTTGCTGCAGTTTTTCATTGTCCACATAAATATTGCCATCATACTCATTATATGAATAACAGGAACTTTTTGCATTTTCCAACTCATCATATTTCTCCGACATTGATTGCATTTCCAATCTTACCATCTCTGCCATACCATCCAATAAAGCTCTAACTGACTTCTTGGTATCAGATAAGGCTATTGTAGGAGCAGCCACATGTCGATTTGTCAAAATCTTACCGTCCTTGGAAACCAAGAAGCCCGTACCCGTAAGCATCTTCTTGTTCTTCTGGATTTCCTCTAAGTCCATTGTCCAATTTTCAAAGTCACCATCTTTGTCAAAGCCCGTAAAATACCAAACTTTCCCAGTTGGCAAAGTCACTTTGTAATAAAACTGGTTGGCAACCATCACTACACCAGAACCACATTCTGTAAGAATCTCATCTGAAGTCTTAGGACTGTCACATGCCACCAAGCTAACTATAGCAAATAGCGACAAAAAGAAAATTTTTAGCTGTTTCATTATTTTAATTTTTAATTAAGATTCTGTTGTTACACATATCACAGACAATTTATTATTACCATGAAAATACCTAAACACTATTTTGCCTGCAAACTTACTACTTTTTTTTCAAATAACCTACTTAATTTGTAAAAAATGGCATCAGAAGTCATAAAAATATTCATTTTAAAACTGTAGTTTCCTAACAAAGCCCTAGTAGTTACTACAAAATATCAAAGAACGAATGTATGTTAAACGTTTAACGAGGACTCCTTTCCAAGTGACCCAATATTATATTCTATATTTTGAGTTCGACTAAACGTTTAAAAGTTCGGCTAAGCTCTAGTACATCGTAAGCAGCTAGCTTTCAGAATATTACTATAAAAATAAACTAAAAAACTCAGCCAAATTCAACAAATCCCGACTAAACTTCGACTAAAATCCATCTCTATCCATCAGTTATTTTTATGATATTATTTTCTTAAGCATAGAGAGGAATCATGCAAAACCCCAATTCCTCCTCAGAGTCACAGCCACTATCAGCGAAGCCATCATCGAAACCGGCATCATACCCTCCTTCATACCCCCAGCTCATACTCCTTTTCTTTAATCTATCGTACCACCCGCAACAACGCCCCAATAATCTGTCCCAAAACAAGATCTTGCTCTGTAGGAACAGAATGCTTAGCCTGTAAAGTTGGTGAAGGAAGCTCCACATCGAAAGGTATAGACAATTCCACAGCATCACCCACAAAACCAAATGGCAATCTATTTTTCACATGATAAAGCTGACCAACAAGCATCTCTTTCAAATTATCAACATCTTCATTCGGTAATTCGTAAAGGTATTCAGCCTTATTCGTCAACACAAATGGCATATCAATCTGGTTCCAAGAAACCATCCGATAATGTCTACTATAAGCACGTGTTGGTCGATACATATAGTCACTATTCACCTGTCCCCAAGCCACTAATCGAGCCTTAGGTCCAACAACCAAGATTACATCCCCTTTCCTAATTTGGCGAGAGAAAGCATAATATGCAGCAGGTTTGAGAGTGTAAACTAAACTGTGTCAAGCTACAATAAAAG